>JAAUYG010015438.1_pt1 | contig 13103 bp, 16 predicted proteins | sample 7278091 | NCBI WGS metagenome assembly JAAUYG01 (sample SAMN14350201, study PRJNA611818) | marine sediment metagenome | isolation source: surface marine sediment (0.6m) | place: French Polynesia: Moorea | collected 2018-08
ACAACCCAGATGTCATTCTAATAACCAAACTGATGCTGTGTGTAGCTGGCAACTGAAAAGCAAGGCTAGTGACTGGGATTATATGTCCCAGCCAACTCGGGTGAAAAGATTGCTGTTCCTTTTGCCTAAAGGAAATTTATAGGATTATCAAATTCAACAGTCTCACTCTTTCCACATCGATACTGTGACAAGGCCAGTATCCCCATGCTTTCTACCACTTAAAAGAAAAATAAAAATACCTACGGGAACATTTTCAACTCTAGGTGATGCATCGAATACAGGTCAGAGCTTCAACTGGCATGGGACATACCCACCTCACATGGGTCTGTGCATCTGAAATCCACTTGGTAATTACCACATATGCCTAACTAAACAGTTGATAAATGACCAACTGGTCTGGAGCCCAATGCCATACACTGTGGCTCTTGACTGAAATACCTAAGGTGCAAAATATTACATTATACCTCCACAACAGACATCCATCCTTCAATAAGAAAAAGAGGGGTCTAAGCTGGGGGACATAGATGAAAGCTGGGACAGTATTTAGCTGTCTGGACAGGTAACATGAGTGGGGGTCTTTGGTGCCCAGATCAAGTACAAGCTCGGGTCACTAATAGGAACGACAGCAACTTATGGCATACGTATTTATCCTGCCTAAACCTGAAAATGGAAGGTAGGGGATTTGATTGTGAGGTACGCCAACCTCACAGCCTCAAGGGCATGGCTAAATCGAAGTCCATAAAAGGACAATATATGCAGGTAGAGGTCTGGATCTCGGTAATTACTTCTACTCAGCCAATCATGCTGCCAACATGACCCTGGAGATGCAGACCTCACAAACAGCCTGAAATAAATCTCAAGCTTAGATTGTACCCAATCTAAGGAGAACACCAAAATGAGGCAATAACCCCTCAGTCTGGAATAGACCAGAGTAAATCAGCTATGTCGCTAAGGGACCTAAAAATTGAAAAACACAGGGTAAGGGCCAAGGGCCTCACCCCTTCCCCCTTCCTTAAAGGAGGGTGTCCTCATCCTCTATGCCAGGGTGCAATTAATGTTCTGAAAGTCAATAAATATTTTTATGAAATCAAAATGGACTCTATAGATTATTTACACAGTTTTCTTAAGCACACACTCCCAATGGGGACGTTATGATTTAAGTTTACAATTTAATCAGTGTTTGTTCCAGACAACCACTCCTGAAAATAAACACAAGGTCCTATGAAGGCCTTGGTAAGAGACTCTAACCCAGACTGGATCACTCTCGTGCTTTTATACCCAGAGGGAACCGCACCATAAGGCCCAGCCCAGGGCCAGAGTCTGGGTGATTCTCTGGAACAAAACATTTTATTTTTTTTACCATTCCCCCCTTAGGTGGGTGTGATGAGATGAAAAACAGAACCTAGAGCGAATACTGGTTCTCCCATGGCCACCACCTATAGAGGCTCCCCCATTGCCCATTATGGGGGGGGGGGGGGGGCATCCTGCAGTAAAAGAAACCATACAACTCCATATATGAAGTAAATCTCCTTCTGCAATAAAAATGACTGGGCAAACCAGACTCGCCCTGTCAATGATAAATGACATATTTATATACCAGTGGAGGGGGCCAGGCACTGGAAACTTGATCCTGCCCCTCCATTATAAGTTACTAACTGGGTAAAAAGAAATATTATTAATAACTGGAATAAGAGTAATAAATTAATACAATGTAAATACATTAATAAATACTATCTACAAGTGGTCCTTAAAGATTCCGAAAGATTCCAGGATCACTTTCCCAATAGAAAGTGCTCCAGAACCTTCCCCTACAATCAAGGCCCTTGACCTACATTTAAGATCACAAAAGCTCTAGGGCTTTTGTCTATAACTGTCAAAACCCATAGCTTTTCCCCTTAAAATATGGGGACACCACACTATGTGTGGACCACTGGCTGCTCGCACCATGATAATAGAGGCCAGGAGGGTGTCCAATTGAACAGTGGGCATTATAATAAATTGTGTCTCTCAAATTAGAGACTATTTGCCTACAATAAGTCTAAAGGAGGGCATGGTGACCAAAATTCAGAGGGTGGTATAGGGTTGGAAATTTGGTGCTCTGCCACAATGCCAGAGTCTCAAAAGACAATATGCAAAGATAGGCAGCTGCGGATTTCATGAATAAATGTAGCCTTCAGGCCTGTAAGAGAAAAAGGATATATGACGTGACCATAAGTGACTGTACTGGAATTAATAGTAGGAGGGCTAGGGCAGCAGGCTAGTTCCTGCTGCGGGACGTCATAGCCGGGACATTGGCTCTTCAGCACAGAGGCCTGGAATAAAAGAGAAACATGGTCACGCCATTAATACATGTGGGAAAATTGAGTAGTATGCCTGACAGCATCCACCCAGAAGGACCCTGTGGGTTGCAGTGTCATCAGTCCTCTTGGACAGTAACATCAGCAGTGGTGGGACCACCCCAAATTAGAGGGTGGCACCTGGGAGAATAGAAGCATACCATTATTACATAGCCCTACCATGGTTAGTAGCAATATAGTCATGGCCACTGCTGTATCCAGCTGAGGGGCCGAAATGACAGCTACTAAAAGACCAACCAGTATCAGTATACTGGGGATCCAGTAGTGGTCTGTCTGATAGCCATCGCTGATGCTGCATACAGCAGCATATCTGTCTGGCTGCTGACGCAACCTTTGACTGCATCTGGGTGCACCAGTCGAAGTCAAACACTAAACCCTGGATCTGGAGGGCTGCCACCAACAGTGTGAGTGCTGGTGGAAGGCTCTGGGAGAGAGTTGCTGGGAGGCACAGGCTGGTCAGTTTGCATGCCAGGCACCTTGTGACCACCCAACTCCTCGTCTTGGAGCCAACTTTGGAGCTCCTCTCTGAAATCCGCATGATAAGATAGCAGCTTATCTACGTACACCAACTCAGGCTTGGCCCCAGCAGAGCATTGGATCTTATAGGTCACAGGACCTGTTTTTGCCAACACCAGCCAGGGGCCTTTATTTCTTCCATGCAGCTTTCCACCAGTAACAGATGGACAGACGCGCCAAACCCTGTCACCGCGTTGAAACTTAACAGTGCGACTAGCTTTGCCATAGCCTCTCTTTTGCTGTTTCGCAGACTTTTTAAGATTGGTTCTGGCCACCGTGTGCACATCTCTAAGAGAAGTGTGTAGCCATTCCACATACTCGTTAGGGCAGTGGACTTCTGGCTTTTGCTGGCCAACCTCACCAGTGACTAAGTCAAGTGGCATGACTATTTCCACCCCATGTAACATACAGAAGGGGCTTACTCCCGTGCTGCTCTGAGGTGTAGAGTGATATGCACTGAGCGCTGCAGGAAGATGGTCGTCCCAATCATCCTGGCACTCAGACACCACAGCTCGAAGCATCGACAAAAGCGTCCTATTACAGCATTCCACCATGCCATTGGCCTGTGGGCAATAAGCTGTGGCGTACATCCTGGTGATACGCAGTAGGTCGCAGACTCCTTGATGGAGTTCCGCGGTGAACTCACGGCCTCTATCACTGTGGAGTGAAATAAAGGCCCCATGTTTCAGGATCCAATCCTGAACAACGGCATCAGCCACAGTTAGGGCTTCTTTGCCGCATATAGCACGACCCTCAACCCACTTAGTGAAGTGGTCCTGCATGACAACAATGTAATCATTGCTGTCTTGGGTCTGTTTGAAAGGACCCATCAAATCCACTGAGACCCTCTCATTGAAGGAGCCATGGGTGGGTTGTTGCAGCTGCTCGTGTCCATGCACACCTGCTTTGCAACGTCCGCAGACAGAGCAACATTAACACCAGGACTCGATATCCCGGTGCATGTTAGGCCAATGAAACCACCGTTTTATCCAAGATAACGTACGGATTATGGCCTGGTGTGCGGCCAGCTTTCGATGGTGGCAGGCCTGGAATATATGGGTACGAATCGATTGGGGAGCCACTATCTGCCACCCATCATTCAGACCCTGATTCTTGCAGCGTCTGAGTAAGGCAGCATCCTGAATTTTCAGGTTGTTGTACTGAGACCGCAGGTTCTTAATCTCAGCACTTTCTGTGTGCACACTATCCCAAGTGGGGCGCTCAGGGCTGTTCAGAAGTATCTCCTTAATGACCCCAATGTTAGGGCCCGCGTCTTGCTCATTAGCAATGTCCACATTAGACAGGTCTATTAAGGACTGGAGAGCAGGCCCAGCTTTCTTAGATCTGTCCATGGCACGAACCCTGTGACAGATGTCTGTCTCTTCTGTCTCGGCACCCAGAAAAGGTAATTCTGATTCTGAGCTGGAAGGCAACAACTCTGAGCCAGAGCAATCACCCTTGTCAGGTATGCAGAAGTCACCAGACTCAGTCTGAGTTCCAGCCTGACAACTGTCTGCGTCTATTAGCCTCTCTATTACTTTAGCTCTGCTAATGGCAACCCAGTCTGAGTTATCAGTAGGGGATCTGCCACTACCTGCACCCCCCCCCCTCCTTAGCATGGTGGCGGCCCATGTACCAGAGAAGTTTTGGTGGAATGGCTTTTGCTGGGGGAGACGGTACAGGAGCCGTAGGATCCCTAAACAGAGTGGAATCATCTTCTACAAGCTCAATGTAGCCGTCAAGCTCCTCCATGTATTGCTCACATGGAGTTAACGCCCTCACTATGTCCTCCTCAGGGGTTACCTGATTCAGAAGTGTGGCACATTCAGGGCATGTGTCGCATTTGCAGGGATGCGAAGTCCTGTGAGACAGCCCGTCGGCATGGCTATGGTGTTTGCCAGGCCGATGAACGATGTCAAAATCCAACGGCTGAAGCCACGTGATCCACCGTGCTACAACTCTGTCTGGCTGATTGAAGTTTCGGAGACAGGTGAGACTGGCATGGTCTGTCACCACCATATAGTGGCGGCCAGTCAGGTAGTACTTAAATAGCTTGACGGCTGTCACAACCACCAGCAGTTCCTTGTTGGTCATACAATAGCGCCTCTAACTCACATTGGGTGTTTTGGAGGCATACGCGATAACGTACTTCACTACTTGCCCCCTTCCTCCTGCTCTTGCTCCATGCCCATATCGCTGGCATCCATAGACAGGACAAACTGCCCATTCCTTGTAGGATAAGCCAGCACAGGTGGCTGCACCAGAGTCTACTTGCGAGCTATGAAGGCTTGCTCACAGTCATCAGCCCAACCCAGCTTGACGTCTTTCTTAGTCAAGCCAGTCAGAGGTGCTGCTACAGTGGCAAAGTTGGGAATGTAACACCTATAACGCCAGCTCCAGGAATGCCCTCACATCTTTAACAGCGTGAGGTGTAGGCCAATCCTGCACTGCAGGAGTATTCATAGGGTCAACTTCGACCCCCTCATGCAACACGTAGTTCCCCAGGAAGGGCACTCTGTCGCACATTAGGCAGCACTTGGAAGGTTTGAGCTTCAAGTGCACCTCTCTAATACGCTGCCAGACCTGTTTCAGTCTGTCCCATGCATCGTAGAAGTTGCCTTCATAGACGATAACGTCCAAATAGATGAGGCAAATCTTTGAATTCAGGCCAGTTAGAACGAGCTCCCTAAGCCGTTCAAACATGGCATTGCAGAGCCCAAAAGGCATCACCGTAAAACGGAAGAGGCCTTGGCGGGTTACAAATGCCGTCTTGTCAATGTCCTTGGCGTCCATCTTGACTTACCAGTAGCCTGAGTACAAGTTGAGTGTGCTGAAATACTGGGAACCCCTCAGGGCATCGAGCATGTCATCTATCTGCGGCAAAGGATAGGCGTCTTTCCGCATGACATTATTAACCTTGCGGTAGTTCATGCAAAAGTGTGTGGAGCCGTCTTTCTTGGTAAACAAGACAACGGGACTAGCCCAGTTGCTTTGGTACGGTTCTATTATGCCTCTGTCCAGCATTTTCTAAAAGTGTGTGGAGCCGTCTTTCTTGGTTAGCAAGACAACGGGACTAGCCCAGCTGCTTTGGTACAGTTCTATTACGCCTCTGTCCAGCATTTTCTGGACTTTGGCGTGTCCCACCTCGTGTTTGGTAATAGGTAGTCGCCTCAGTGGCAGGCGAACAGGCCTATGCTCACCAGTGTCAATCGTATGAGTGACAAGGTCAGTTCGGCCCATATCGGCAGGGCCACTACTGAATACATCTCTGTACTCATAGATAGCTGCCGCCAGTTCCTCATGCTCTCGAAGGGTGAGGTCTTCAGGTAGATCCTTTGGATCCATACGTGCATCAGTACATGTGTTAGAGCGAGAGTGTATACCCCTAAAACCCGTCGTGTCCGCTGTGCGCACATCCAACAACTCCTCATCATCACTATCAAACTCAGAGTCCCAGTCTGCTGACTGGGGTTCGACCTTAAATACCTCATGGGTCTGTTTCAAAGACGTGACTGGATACATGTCCCCTATTTGGGTCCCTGGGTGTAGGGCGTGAGGCGCGTCAGACAGATTCATCACTGGAATACAGTGGGTCTCAAAGTCACGTGCGAGCAGAGACGATCCTATAGCATAACGCCAGCTATTACCACTGAACTGTGCTACCATGTGCGGCATGCCAAAGTATTTAGTGCCTTGCCCAGCCTTATAACTCACTAGCACTTGTGTGTGTGGAGGTAACTCGACACGCCTCGCTAACTTGAGCTTAGCGTGCTTTACTCTAGCCTTCTCAGGGATACATTCAATTTTCTGTTTCCCAACCAGGAAGAGCTTCTCGCGCAGGGACAGTGACAATTATGGGCAGACAAGAAATGATGAAATGGGGCCAATGAAATAGGGGCCAATGATGAAATTGGGCCTCTGTCTTCATGCACTAACCATGACTGTGGCCTTGTAAGTTCCCCCGCCTTTATCCACATCCACCTCAGTGCTACCCAAGGTAGATACGGGGTTGCCTCCAAGTCCTTTGAGCCGAGGCATTTCTTGCATCTTAAGACGTAGAGGCTGTAACTTTTGTATCTTCTCATACAAAGGACGGCCTATCATTGTCACTGAGGCTCCAGTGTCGATCAGTGCCAAAGTCTTGACGCCTTCCACAGGGACTGGAATCAGCCAGCAGCCAGGGTGAATGGTAACTTCATCACTAAGGTCACTTAACATCTGACGTGAGAGTCCAAGTACGATGCCTGTTTTTACCAGAACGGTCCCTGGATCTAGACTGAGAATGCACTCCCTTCGGCAAGGAGTGCACAGAGCTTGGCAAAGACTGGGTAGGCTTCACCGGTGTCTCTTCCTTAAAAGATTGTGTAGCTGTCTCAGCCTTTCGACTGGTCTAGCCTCCAGAGCCCAACTGGGAAGATCCAGTACTCCCTGTTTCATGGTCTGGGTTGCTCCCAGGGCTCTTTGGGCGACAACCATCTAGTTTTAAAATTTTGATGGTGCCGCCTTGTCTTTGGCCTGCTGGTTATCAGGGAGAGGCTCTTTAGAAGTATCCCTAACACTGACCGGCAGGCCATTGGGTCCTATTCTGTAGAACCCCTCTGATGGGCACTCCTTAGCAAAGTGCCCGTAGCCCTTACAGCGGAAACACCATTTAGGGCCATTTCTGCTATGGGAACGTCTGTCTGAAGAGGCAGACCATCCCCTGCGGCTCGTTGGACACGAAATGCGGCTAATGTCCCCGTGAGTGATGCCTCTCCTCCCCATGGACAGCCTCTAAGGACCGTGCTACACATAGTATAGTCTCTAGGCGATGACACCCACTCGCCACCACTTGGACACTTAACTCGTGACTGTCTGTTCCTTGGAGGAACTGGTCCACGACCATGTAGTGGTCCATGAATGGCCACGCAATGTCTGCCAGACGCTGCAGCGTGTCTACATAGGAATAGATTTCCTCTGCATTACACCGTTGCCTGGAACGGAACTGGGCCTTATAGGTGACCTTCAAGTCCCGCGGCTGGAACCTCTTTAGCAACAACCCCTTCAACTCCTCCCAGGAGCAGGGTGCAAATGGTGCACGCTTGACATTGGATAACGCCGTATTCTTGAGATAGGCGAGCGCCTGACAGCATGCCTCTTGCCCATCCCAGCCATAGAAGGCTGTGTATTCTTCGACTTGATCAAAGAAGCTCTTTAGACTCTCACTCCCTTGCCCACTATAGCTGTCCATCTTGGCCAGCCATGAGGTAGAGTGATGAGGCACTCACGTAGTGCCCCTAGGCGAATTTTTGAAGTCTGCCCGGCGATGGAGATCATAGCCATTGTGACAAGAGATCCTCTCACCTGGCTCCCATTCACCAGCCCCATCAGGCCTGGTATGGGGTGTGGCAATAATGGTCCGACCATCTTCATCGTGCGTCTCACCACCATAAGGAGTGACAGCCGGCACGGGCTCATGCCCAATGCGCACATTGTTTGTCCCCCTAAAGTTGCCGTCATTATACTCCTCTCTGGGCAGTCTGCTTGGGTTCACAAACGGCCCATAGACCCTCTGTTGGCACGGGGTCCTCCAACTTTAAGGCCTGGCATAGAGCCTGTGGCCAGGTCACCTTTCCATTTCTGGATAAGGGACCCAGCCATGGCCAGCACCCCTCAGGATACCGGCCTGACTGGAGAATCGAACAGCATCGTCAAATTGACCAATGTGTGACCCTAAGTCATCTTGGTGTTTTCACACCTTTCTTTGGCCGCATACTGGGCCAATCGTTTGTCTCTTAGGAGTGTGTTCCTAGGTTCAGAGCGTACAGAGGCTGAATGGTCGCGTGGATGCACATCAGCCTTAGCCACATCGTAATGCGCCCTTGCTGACACCAATGTTACAATCGGTGCACTAATAGGCATTCCTGCTATTTGTGGAACACCAGGATGGTAGTCACAGAGCCTACCACGTGAGTTTGGCTATTTAGGCCACTGTAGGCCACTGGGTGGCCATATAGGCTGGTTGAAACACAGGCTGTGAGGCACCTTTGGTAAGCAGCCAACAAAACAGCTCGTCTCCCAGCGCTGGCACCAGAGGTGCCAAATACACCGTTATCTCCTCGAATATCAGTGCTTACACTATATCACGAATAGTGCTCATTCTCAGAGTCATCTGTGTCCATCCAGATCATGAGTGGATCGTCTGGATAGGTGGACACCCCACATGGGTGCCAATACGAGATGACTTTTCCGGACCTTCCGCACTTGTGGAACTTAAAAACTTCCGCTGGCGGCATTCCGGCAGAATTTCTGGACAAACGAAAACCTTGCATATTCGTTTGACTCAAACGGGCACTGGCGGCATTTCTGTCGGAATTTCCGGACAAACAAAAACCAGGCGTATTCTTTGAAGCTTGCAGAAATGTCGTTAAGACCTTGGCAGATAGAGCCGAACAAATACAAAAGACAGCAGTCTGCTGTATCGCACGGGTTCATTACCTTGAGCATACCATACGTATGTTTGATACATTGCATATTTTTCACTTTTGTGAATTGGTAGAGCTTTGCGTATTGAAACAAATGCACCTGTATCAAACAGGAAATACTCCCAAAAAAACGGTTGTTTACAAGAAATGAAAAAAAAAAACGATTTGAATCAGTTTACAAAAAAATGAAGAAATCCATCAGTCCAAGAAATCCAAACACGGCCCAAACAAGATCCTCGGGCTTACAAGTGGGAAACTACTATTGCAAAAAGAGGTTTTGTAGGCCAGGGTTCAAACCTCTGGTTCAAAATACACGTTGAGCATAAAGAAATAGTTCAAACCAATACTTTTCTTAAACGATAGAGTAAAGTTTTCTCAACCACACAATGAGACCAGAAATCAATTACTGATGCACCTTTATGCAACATTGACCTTAGACTACATCAAAATACAAAATAGTACGGTGCTTGAAATTGATGTTGAAACGAGTAAGCACTGATAGAGTGACAAATATTTAAAGTGCAGAGGTAAACCAATGTGGACAGGCTTCTCAAACTACTACATATTATTTCATCAAGAGTGATTGACAAAACACTTACTCTCAATCTGACATTATGATAATAGACTATACATACACTAATATTCTTCTTCGTCTTCTTTTTCTTCTTCTTCTTCTTCTTCTTCTTCTTCTTCTTCTGCTTCTTCTTCTTCTTCTTCTTCTTCGTACGTGTAGGACTCTGCTAGAGTATTTTTACACGAGGCACATTTGGGGTACAAATCTTGCCCAAAGACTTTAGGCACAGAAGACCTAGTGTATGGCGGGACTCGAACCCACGATCTCGTGGTTGAGAGTTTAACCACTCGGCCATTCGCCCCTCCCCTAAATAGGTTCATGGCCGAAAGTTTCGATTTTCTGTGTGAAAACATGGTCCCCTATCCTGTACTTCTATATTGCCAGGTACGTGTTCCTCTTCCTAGAACTTTTCTGCCTTTCAAATTGCTGCTGCAGAGCCTAAAATAAACAACATGTATTGACTAATAGTGCTATCCTCTAGCTGTATGTGGTGATGTTTCCCATGCTTGATGGCATAAACTGGGGCTTCTGGTACTACAGAATTTTTGTAGCAGACGGCATGGTTGCAATAGGAATTATGTAATTGTTGCCTTGACCGTAAGTAACGATAGTTAAACCTAACTGTATTACAAAAGGGATTGAAATTTGGGACCTGGGACCCTAGAGCATAATTTGGGGTGCTAGTAGAACATATATGGGGACGGGTATGTTTTCACCTTGTAATGTTCAAGGTCATTGAGTCCTTCAGCGCCATATTTGTCATGGATGGATGGATGGATGAATCAGGCTTATAGTCTGCTTTCAACCACTCATGGTAATATCACCGACTGCAAGTTGTTGGTATGTACTGGACCTGTCTTGCGGCCAGTCTTTATAGTGCTAGCCCACTGAAACACCACCCCATGGGTAAGCAGTGATGTTCCAACCCAGACCATTATTCTGACTCCGAGCCGGCCAGACGGTCTCTAACTCTTTTGTGCTGAGCGCTTCACCTAAGATGGATTAACAAAGACATAATATTTAGAGGGTATTGGAGATATTTGAGCGGCACACGGCAAGTGGATACAGTGCCTTTAGCAATTGTGTTAGTGTTGGTGTTACCCTAACAGGGAGAGGACTCCAATGAAGAAGCACAATAAGGCACAGAAAGCCACTCCCAGCTGCATTCACCTTTGGCGGAACAGAGCTGACGGAGAAGATAATTGCTCGCTAGAAATAATTATAATTATTGTTGTAGTAGTGTGAATAGGATTCCAGAAATGCAATTAGCAGTTTGGGAAGATCAGGTGAACGTGGCAATGAAAGACAAAATATTCCAAAAATGCATTATCATCATCAAGTTTCACCTTCAGTAACTGTTCATTGGGGTAATGTATATGTACCAACAACCCAGGTCTTATATAGCTGTTGTGTGGTAGGGTCTAACCCCATGGACCCCTCCCCCCTCACCCAGCACAGTCTGACTGGAATGTGGTCACACAGCACGTGTGGGTAAAAGTTAGAATGGGCGGGTGCAGAATCCAGAATCATAGGCAGGGGCCAATAGCAGTGAGCCAGAGGCGGGAGAAAATTTTATGGGAAACCTACCGGTTTTCAGGCCCCCGGGATTCCGGTCTTTAAGAAAATGCACCCAAAAAATGGACTGTTTTTCTGGTCTTCATAGATTGAATGCCGAAGATACAACTCACTCACCCCGTAGCGCAATTCATTCACTAAATACGTTGGATGTCAAGAATAGTTCCTTATCTGTTTGAGAAATTTTACTCTAAGGGCAGTGACTTCCGAGAGACAAATAAAATTAAAGAAACTCCATAGAATGAGCCCCACATGCCCTTAACGTGTGGATGAGATCGAAAATACCCCTCTCTCTGTAAAATCTGTGTGAACAGGGAGTTATGTAATATTCCATGTTTTAGTATTATGGTAAATTTAGTTTTACAATTTGGCAATTTTTCAGAAAAGCAATCATAGTCAGTATTTCATCATATTTACTAATGTCCCCTACAGAACAAGATTCAGACGTGATCTATACAGGAAAAAAAACACATCACAAATCAACATAATACTTCAACAAGAAGTCTGTAGAACGGAAATTTAGAAATTTAGGGCACCATTCTTGGAGGCCACTGCTCTTAGAGTAAAACTGGCACACAATTAGAGCACTATTCTTGGAAGCCACTGCTCTTAGAGTAAAAGTGGCAAACAATTAGGGCATTATCATCGGAAGCAATTGCTCTTAGAGTAAAAACTGGCAAACAAGTAGGGCACTGTTCTTGATATCTGACTTATTGAGTGAGGGAATCGTCCTCTGGGGTGAGTGAGTGAGTGATGTCAACGTTTAACACATCATTTAACATCGTCTAACGTTTAACATCAACGTTTAGCACATCAACACCAAAAGGGTCATACAGTGCCAAAACAGCTGTAAACTGACCTATGAGTCTAAACACAGTCCACTAGAAAAGAATGTTATGGTCAAATGAGTGCAACGTCCAAGGTAAGATGTCAAGTCACATCTTGAAAAAAAGTCCAATAGCTCTAACGTACAGTAGGATTGTTGAAGGTGTAATTGATTGATTGATTGATTATATTAAAGTTTTACGGCATATCAACACCAAAAGGGTCATACAGTACCAAAACAGGTGAGTCCACTAGATGATGATGATATCACAGAGTGCATTGTGTCTCAGCATTCAGTCTATGAGGATCGTAGTAACAGCCCATGTCTCTTAATATCGACTAGAATCTTGGAAACTACTTCTCCTCGGGTGAATCAGAAAACTTTGCAAACTTTTGCTGGCATCATGAAGTAGCTTACAAGCTTGTCTGAGGCAATTACATTGTATATTAACGTGAACGGTTACTGAAGGTGAAACCTAACGGTTACTCGATAATGCATTTTGGAAATCTTTTGTTTTTCATTGCCACATTGACCTGATCTTCCCAAACTGCTAATTGCATTTCTGGAATCCTATTCACACTACAGCAACAATATTTATTTCTGGTCGGCAATTATCTTCTCGGTCGGCTCTGTTCTGCCGAAGGTGAATGGAGCTGGGAGCAGCTTTTTGTGCCTTATGATGCTTCTTCATTGGAGTCCTCTCACTGTTGTTAGTGTAATACCAACACTAACGCAATTACTAAAAGGCAGCTATTATTGCTTTCTTTCCATTGCAATGATTGTTTCAGCCA
>JAAUYG010149832.1_pt1 | contig 13099 bp, 10 predicted proteins | sample 7278091 | NCBI WGS metagenome assembly JAAUYG01 (sample SAMN14350201, study PRJNA611818) | marine sediment metagenome | isolation source: surface marine sediment (0.6m) | place: French Polynesia: Moorea | collected 2018-08
ATATTAAAAAGGCAGATTAAGTTTGAAAATCTGTTTTTGAGAGAGAAATTTGCATTTATAAGGTATCGCTTTTTGCTCTGTTGCTCTGTTGTGCTTTTTCAAAATATTTTTCAAAAAATCTTAAATAAGCTACCCTAATCTTTATCTTTCAGTATTACCAAAACCTAGAAGATATGATGCAAGGTGTAAATTTACAACAGCAAGTAAGGCGCAAACTTACATTACAGCCCAGTATGTCCTCATCACCCTTGTGGAATGATGTAAAGTTACATAGCAACAGAACTACATCATACCTGAATGTAGGTGTAAATTTAGTGAGTTGCTGTACCTTTTAGTAGCCTAGATCAAAGGCAGAAAGGTTATACCTTTAGCCATCATGGCGAGGTCAGAGGTTAGATGTCAGAGGTTAGAGGTCAGAGTTCAATGGCTATCTGTCCTAAACTACACTGAGTATTTCCACCTGTAGAGGAAGAAGTTTTATTCACATTTACCCTGTTCATGATGTTTGCATAATTTGACATTTGTGGGGGTCATTGTGACAGTTATACATGTTCCCATGTGTTCATCATGTTAATTGTAAAACCACTCAATTATACATCAACAGTTAATTAATTTTACTGAAAGGTTCTGTGGGTCTGTTTGCTTGTTTTTCTTCCCGAGGACCTCTTTAAGAGAGTCCATTCTAAATGAATGGCTTCCTCCTACAAACCGTACCATATGCTGTAGAAAGGTCATCTGAGATGGTTTTTGTTCGGCTTTTCAAACCCACTCGCTGCGTCCCATTAATCTGCAATGGCTTCTCTGTCGGAGTGTTTAACGCCTTGTGTAGTAAGATGAAGACACCGGTGTCGGGTGGCAGTTGGATTTGGCAGGAGCAGCTTCCTGTCAGTGTGTGTTTACTGCCTTCTAGCTGCGTGTGATCAGTTTGCACCGTCGCTAGCGGCGGCAATAACAGAGTAATCACACAGTGTCATTAATCCTGGCAACAATAGGCCAATTTCCACTTGGCAGAGAATCCATTAAGTGCCTTTCTGCGTCACATCACCCTGGGTGTCCCCACGTACAGTCTCCGGGTATATACGGCTGCCATGGCCACCCTTGGCTCAGAATCCCGATAACGGTGCCAGATCTCATGGGGGACTGGGGAAGGGAAAAGAGAGTTTTCGGTGTGTCAAATCTGCAAATGTGAAGTTTTTTCAAAGCTGCTCTTGTAGGGCTAAAAATCTGCTCTGCCAATACTAAGTCCTCCCTCTTAGGTTTGGTGACATTTGCTGTATTATGCTGTATGTGGTGTGTAGTGTAAGCAGACTACCTGTGTGTTATGTTGGTTGTGGACTAATTCTCTGCAATCTGCTGCCACTCCCAGGGTCAGACAATGTCACTGTGTCACTGTCATTGATTTATATTGTTCCAGGTTTACCCGAGCTGATACCTGTCTACTGGGATACTGACTGAGGTAACTCGCCGTCGCAATCCTCCCATGTATCACTGGGCCAGACCTACACTGCTCTCAGGAAAACACAGTCGTTTACATGGCTGGCCTGTCAGGGTTACAACATTGCCTGGTGAAAGGCGGCAGCGATCAGTCGTCCTGGCCAGCAGTCGGGATGCCAGCGTGCTTAACTTTGTCCTATCACAGTAGTACAATCATGACTTCTCAGCCGTTATGAGAGAGACCCGGTACTATAGCCCCCGACGGCGGGAGAGAGACCCGGTACTATAGCCCTCGACGGCGGGAGAGTTTGGTGGCTGTCTGAGCCCTTGTGGGGCATTGTGGCCGCCGGTATCAGCATGATCTAATTAATGGCTAAAATCCTCCGTACGGCGGCCGGTGCTGTGTCCCCTTTGCTGCAGAGAGGGAGAGGTGTTTGGTGGGGGCGGGCGGGCTGTGACGGTGAGACAGAGGCGGAGGCAAGGGGAATCTGAGATTTTGCTGTGACAGCTTAACGGAGGAGGAGCCCCTCAGCAAAGCAGCCTGGGATAGCAGCCCCCCTCTCTCTCTCTCTCTCTCTCTCGCCATTTCAGTCCTGACCTTTGCTCAGCCAAGGAACAGGGAGAGAGGGGGAGAGACCAACAATCACACAAATCCCACGTAGGGACACCTTTCCATCTTTGGATTGGCATGCGGGGGATTATTGACTGCAACTTTGGCTGCCATGGGAACAGATTTAATCTAGTGTTGCCTCCCGTGTCTGGCCACAGTTGGCTGCGAGGTTGAGCAGCGGCGATGCCTAGGATGAGCATGAAGCGTGCTGTTTGCTATGGGCTGTTGGTGTTTGTGGGGATGACGGTGCTCTATAGCTGGCTACTACCGTGTAACAACTCCCCACGGTCCGTGATGGTACCCAAAGAACCCGTACAGTATGTCTACGATGAGCAAAGTCATGCATATCCTTACGATCGTCAGATGCCTTTGATATTCATCGGTGGTGTCCCCCGCAGCGGTACGACCCTCATGCGAGCGATATTAGATGCCCATCCCGATGTCCGGTGCGGAGAGGAGACCCGTGTGATACCGCGCATGCTGGGAATGCGAAGCCAGTGGGCGAAATCTCCGAAAGAATCCAAACGACTACAGGAAGCTGGACTTTCTGATGAAGTGATAGATTCTGCATTGGCAGCGTTCATCTTGGAAGTGATAGCCAAGCACGGCGAGCCAGCACCGCGCCTATGCAACAAAGACCCGTTTACTCTCAAATCCAGCATATACCTCTCCCAAATGTTCCCCGCTTCCAAGTTCATTCTCATGGTGCGCGACGGCCGCGCGGTCGTCCATTCCATCATCTCCCGCAAAGTTACCATATCAGGGTTTGACCTCAAAAGCTTCCGTAAGTGTCTTGAGAAATGGAACATTGCCATGGAGACGATGTATTACCAGTGTCTGCGGTTGGGTCTGGATCGCTGTCTGCCGGTGTATTACGAGCAGCTCGTGCTCCATCCCGAGGACTGGGTCAAGAGAATCCTGGAATTTCTGGATATCCCCTGGGATGACGCTGTGCTGCACCATGAACAGTTCATCAACAAGCCTAAGGGCATATCCCTGTCCAGGTAACTGCATAGGTATCGTTGTGTATACTGTTAATTCATTAATGTTTGCATGGTTTGTGAGGGATTTATTTGGCGAATTTCGCGCCTAGCTTTAAATCACAAAAATAAATACCCCACAAACATAATTTATGTACCTAGATAACTGACAAGACCTGAGCTAACCACAAACATTATCCCTGCAAACATGGTTTTTGTCACAAAAACGCAAACATTAACATGATTAATCCCCAGTACACTTCTCCCATCCTGAGTATGAATGCACCCCATTCTATAATAGGCGGCGCATTGTAGAGTTCCTAGTTGGTGCTTCCCATTTTAGAATGGCATGCTCTCACCATTCCTCACGCTCCTCATAAGATATAACAGGGTGATAAATTCGGATAGGTTCGAGTTTTTTAGCTTGGTGCATGTTTTTCAAACTTAGTGGCAATATTTCTATGTTCATAAAGTACATTTATAGTGATTTATTTCATAGATCTTTTATAGTGGGCATGATCCTTAGGTGCCTAAAGATGTTAAACATGTTAAAAGTAATTTGCCACATTATATTTTCACTGTTTTGTGTAATGCAGTTTCTTTACTAGTATGTTGGGAGTAGTTACAGGAACAATATTTTATGTCATCTAAAAAGAAATTCTAAAGACCATATAATTTTCTTAATCATGTTTATAAACATAACGACGTGAAACACAAATTATATTTCATACGCAGGCACTCCATTGTGAAATGTGACATATCCCAAGTAGGAACCTGTAATAGAGGATTTAGGCTGCAATTTACACCTCATTTTTGTCACCAACTTATTTTCATAGATAGAAAACCTTTTTTCGCATTTACATGTTTTCTAGTAACATATTAAAAGTACCAAAGTCTGACATTGGCATGATCTATAAGTTAATTCCATTCTATACCACCATTATCCCCATTATCCCAGTTATCGTGATTATCTGTGTCCCAATCAACCCTGCGACCATGTACTTCATTAAAATCGACGTGGCACATACATCGTTCCCTGTCTGACAGCCGACTGCAACATTACAAGCCAAAAATAAGCTAATCTGAATTGTTACTTTGGGTTGCCAAGTAACCAGTAACCCTGAGATTATTCTCTCTGTCTCTGTCCCTCAGTGATTGCCCAGTTCTGGGTCTGCTGTGTCCACCTCCCCCACACACACTGACATAGCAACACTCACTCTGGGGTGGCTGTGCCATGATTTATTGAGGCCCCTTTAGCGTGAAATATTTGTCTCAGTGGCGCCTAATTTCCCTCTCACCCTTCTGCCAGTTTTCGAGGACCGAGGCCCCCAATCTCCCCTCCCCCTGACCCAACCCCAGGGGATATTGAATTGCCTCCCGCTTTCTACCACGGTTTGTCTGGGAGGACCACTGACTCCACAATACCACAATCGGCTCCATCGCTTGCTCATTCATTGTGCTTTCGGCTCCCTATACGGGCTTAGTGTGCGGCAAAAAAAGGGTCAGCGGTCCATCGCATGAGTTCTGATTGGACAAATACATCAATTTACGCTGTGAGCACTTTTGGCGTGTGCCAACTGTTATAAAATAGAAATCAGCTGATGTATTACTGCTTGGAGGAATTGGACGTATAAAAAAAATTTCCAAATTGCATTTCGGAGACTTCTCTCACGCAGAGCTACTGTGTGGTTGCCATGGTAGCCGTTGCTGGAAGGTTCAAATCGGTTGCCAGACAGGCTGAGTAAATATCATTAAATGTTACCAGGGGGTTAGGTGACTTGGCAAATATGGACATTAGTCCCACTGGCAATAAACGTCACCAACTGGATACAAAAATTGCCAAACACTTTCGCCGATTTACAGGCCTAAAGCTCTGACAGCCTCATATTAAGTTATCCAGACGCTCTGAGCATGCTGAGAGGGAAATATATATTTTGTATGTTGATGTTTGTCAAACAATAATTCCTAGAATAATCAATTACAATTGTAATCTTGATAATGTTTACAGAACGGACATTGGGTGTAATTTCTTATACTGCATGTAGCATTACTCAATGTTACTGGCTTTCATTCTGATCTACCATCGTCTACCATTTATCTACTACCGTATTGCGTGTCATTGTCTGTAAATTAATAACATGTATAAAAGAAGATTAAATGTTACATTCAACAGTTCAAGTAAATGAACATGCTGAAATTATTACAATATTTATTTGCCAATCTCACACAAGTCTCAGTGTATGGTGTAGTTCAGTCTGTCCATGTTGACAAGAATTACATTTAAATTTACTGAATTACATCTCAGTTGTAATCATGGTAATCCTGAGCACCTTCAGCCCACCAGTTGTTTGAAAGCAAAGATGGACTGTGATTTCAGATTTTCAAGCTCTACACAATGCTACATGTACATGTGTACATAGGCAGAAGAAATTTCTCAGTTTCAAACTCCTGACAGATCAGCGCGAGTCTGGGACATTTCTGACTGGGCTCAGTGACCAGCAGGTAGAGTCCTGTCACCCACAACAACAGAAGATTAAAGGGTTTCCAGACACGCATAATAATGTCACACAGGGCCGCAGTGCCCGACCTTCCGAAAAACAAGTCCTCATTTCCTTAACATCCGGCCAGCCTCCTTCCCCGACCACCCTGGCGCGGTATACGTCTAACCAACACGGACTAATAATGCTAACATGTAAGGACAAGATTGAGGAATGACATGTCTGGCATGAGCACTGCTGTCTCAAAGTGACGGGAGGCAGGGTCTCAGTTATCACCCTGTGTCCACATAATTGATATTTATGTTCCTTTAGGCGCTTGGGTGGCGCCGGGTCGGACATGTAATAACGACAGTAACCCGCCTAACGGACTTCCCTATGTTATAATCCAGTTTGCATCTTTAGACAGGGGATTACCATTGATTATACCTTAATCATGATAATTTCACTGGCCTCCTGAGCTGAATTACATGTATATATATATATACACTGTACCAAGAGCTCTTGTGAAAGCCTGGGCTACATGAATCATGTGTCTAGATTTATCATGTAATGAATGTCAGTGCTATAGCCTGATAGCAGGTAGAGGTTATTGATGAGCGGCATCTTAAAATTAGTACTGCTAGGTGATATATTGATCAACACAACATTCAGCTGTATCCATTGGCAGCTGTCCCCAGGCTCTGTTGCCAGGGTGACTGTAAACTAATCCCTGCATTTTAAGACCAATCAGTTCAGCCAAAACACGTGAAACATGGTGGTCTTAACATGCTTAAAATGTAGGATCGACATTTGTGTTGAAATGTATTACAGTAGCACAGTGGTCGCTCTAATTTACAACCCTGTATTTTAAGACCACCCTTGATTATAAGACCGCTTGATTTGGTCCCACCGGGCAATTTTCTGTTTTAAATAACCTTTATCTTAAGAACACCTGCAATATAAGACCACATTTTCTTGGTCCCATGGGTGGTCTTAAAATAGAGGGACTACTGTATAGCAATAGATGTAGAGGGAAGTCTTAATGATAAGTTTCGAATCACACTCTGTAATAAACAGTGGTACACAGATGCTAAAACCATCATTAGTAAACACTCTAATGTCCAGTTCATAACCTTCTACAATTGTTTGTAAATTAAACTGTGTCTAACGGCTTTCTGTCATTCCAGAACTGAGCGCTCTACCGACCAGGTTATCAAACCCATCAACATGGACGCCCTGACCCGCTGGGTGAGCGCCGTCCCCGACGATGTTCGTCAGGACATAGACTACATTGCCCCCATGCTGCAGAAACTGGGCTATGATTCGCGTGCCTATCCCCCGTCATACGGCCAGGCGGACGACTTTGTGGCCTCAAACACCCATAATGTCAGACAGAGACGGGAATATTGGCAGAAAAAAAGCCAAGAAGTGCAGCTGATGACCAAGCCGCCCCCGTCCTACGGCTTTCGTCGCCCAGAAACAGCCGATAAAACTGGCAAAGAACATGATGAAAAGGATAATAGTGGCATAAAACAGGGGGTCGACGATGGGAGAGACTCTAAGGAGACTGCCGCGGGCGAGTCCCCGCCAGTTCTCAACACACAGACAAATCAAAACAAGGTCAGCATGGGCAGTGATAGTGCCGACCCCAAACAAAACTCAGACGTTCAGAAACACCCTGTGATTCAACATGACGCAAAGGACACAGAAGACCACAGTAGTAGATGATGAAGATTCCTTGGTCTGTCTCTGGGTGTAGACAGGCAGGCAGTTTTGCTGGCATTTCTGATTACACAGAGCCTGGGCTGACAGTGTCAGGGTTTGGAAAGTTTAATTGTGAAAATCTGGCATTGGGCCGGCAATTTCTCCAGGTTGTTTTAAGGCTTTCATCATAGTGAGGACGCACTGAGCAGTAAGGTGTGCTTTGTTATTTTTGCAGACTGTTTAGCAATTATACAGTTAAGGAGAAAATTTGCAAAGCAAGTTATGTTTGACTTTTAAAAAAGTGCTGAATTTGTGTGAGCATGTTTTTCAAGAAAATACACACACTATATGTTTATAGGATACATTCTTGTAGGTGGTGTCAAATATGTCAGACTCATGTAAATGTACATGTACCATGTGTACATGCATTGTATCATGTGACCATATTTGCCTGTCATACTCTGCCGTATTCGTGTGTGTATCATGTGTATCGGGAGTAAACTTCTAAGGACCTACCTAACTCAAACTATCGGTACACTGAATATAAATTTTATAGATTGTGTCTGTGCCCATGTAAATTCATGTTAATGGTAAACAACATTTAACAGAAACAACACAGTATCATAGTTTACAAGAAAAACTTGCAAGAAGACTTGTTTTTACCTGACACACACTGTAACTAAATATACATGTACTAGTAGTTACTATAACATGTATAAGGAGATGAAAGGGTCCAGTGTGGTAGAAGGGATCTGATGAAGGTAAAGTAGACTGGAATCTGTCTTGGAGGGTCAAGCCCTGTGCCTGTAAAATGTCGTTTCTCGGTAGAAATTCTGCTGAAGACTGAATGACAATTAACGGATCAGAAGTGTGAGAGAGAACAACATGGTAAATGTCACCTTTGTCACATCAGGTTGCCCAGCACTCTCTGTGGGTCAACTGTCACCATGGTCACCAGGTCACTGTGTCTGATAGCCGGAAGACCTGTCTCCTGCAAGCCTTTAGACTCGTTTTTCACACCTTCTGACTGGACACGATGTGATTGCACCGCCGCGTCCGTCAGAAAATGGTAAATAGCTGCAGGCGAGCCAGGTATTCCGGCTATGTGTCTGATAGATGTGTAATGTGGGACTTATTATTACATAGCATTAAGTATCATCCATCTAGTCATACAGCAGCAAGCGATGGAATCCCCTGTATGCAGTATTATCATGTAGACATGTATGTACTCTCTGCTACTCCGTCATTTCAGACTAGTAACCGGCAGTTAAAGAACCAATCCTTTAACATGGGTAACGATAATTTCCCTCCCAGACTGGAAGACAACAATATGGGCCTAGTACATGTTGTATCGCAATGCCTCTTTGGCATGTCGTTTGTGAGACTTCTAAAAAAATAGAAAACAGAGACATATGTATTGATAACAAACGCAATGTAACAACGATGAGTATGATGTCCCAGCAGATATGTAGGTATGGTTTAGCAAGTATTGGGTATTACACTGTATTATCAGTCAGAACTACAGAATATGTACCAGTACCATGCATGTGTTGACTATTTTCTTAAAAAAAGATAACCATCTAATCAACATGATTATACCTGTACCGGTAGGCTGTATAATAAACAGCAGGTAATAATTGCAGGTAGCCGGTAGTGTCTCTCCTGGTGTAGGTATAGTGTGAGTGTAACAGGCACTGTATACCGTTATAATACCACCACCTCCACGTTAAAAAATTTATACCAAGACACCAAACCAATAGGGTGGGGTAACGCCCTGGGCATTCATTATGTACATGCAAAAATACCTCGGAATATTACTTATTAATGTACAGTGATGTGCCATGAATGGTGGTTAGCGAATATGTCGCCGGGTCACGAAGATGTTTACAGGTATAACGACTTATCGACAGACAATCGTGAGTCTTGTATCCCATTGTTGTGGTACTGTTACCATGGTTACTGTGTTAACAGTTACCAAGGTGACAAATGCAGTGTCTTGTAAATACAAAGATCTGGAGGATTAATTATTAATAGAGAATAGAAGCTAATTAAAGCATGTCTTGCTGGCGTCCGCCATATAAAGCTTTGTGAAAGATGGATATTTGTGTATGAATACATGTAGCTGTAATTTTTTGCGCCATGTATTTTGATGCCCGTCACCTGTGATTATTCTATTACAGTACATGGAATGGTACATGTAACATATCATTTGGAGAATCTGCTTTTGCTTCGTGGGGTTTTCTAGGGGAAGGAAGGCGGTGGAACGATGGAGGAGGAGCAAGGGGAGGAAAAAGAACGTACAAACTGTAATTCTTAACACAATTCTTTGCACATCTGTCACAAAACTTCAACGAAATATTTCCGTTTGCGTGATCCAGCTTGCGATTAGGTTGTGAACTTGTTACGTTTTAAAAGAGTAACTTCATGATACATTTAAGTTAAAATATCTAAATGGTAACCATAACAATAGACCAAAAACAGAGCCAATGATGTGGCTGAACAATACTTTTCTGACACTTACTATAGTAACAGTCTAGTCTAATGACTACTACGCACTTGAAAGTTATTATGGGGTAGTTGTAATCATGAGCGAAGTGTGGTGCTTACTGCTATGGGTGGCACAGACGCATTGACAGTGAGTGATGTTGGGCATGATCACGGACAGTAGATATTATGAATCCGTAGCTGTGTGTGATTATAGTCAGATACAAATTATTGCAAGTGCTCATTAAAAAAAAATCTAGTACCTGTCGTAATAAGGATGGTGATACAAGGTCAAAGGTCGAATTAATCAATAATTGAATTCTTACTGTTGCTGACATGGAAGACATTTGGAACAGGACATTTGTTCCCGCACGTCAATTATGGCTATTCTGAGTGCAAGTGATACACAGTACAGTGTTACTATATTCAGGTATTGCAGGTATTTCCGGTGTTTTAGTGTTGGTTACCATGGTAACCCTTGGTACATTAAACGGAGACAAACGAGAAGTGTAACTTCCACCATATTCAATGTCTATGACGCTATGACATTTGTCAACTTCACACCAGGTCATTGTAAACGAAGGCGGGTCAGAAAATACAACGTATCTTTATTTGACAGGTATTTTTAACTTAGGAATGTACATAATAGGCTCCAGGAGGCTTCTTTAACATTGCCTAGACTTTTTCCTAATACCCTATTTGCCTTAGACAGATTTGCAAGATGTTTGCTTGCATAGAGTACATAGTGTATATTTCTGTATTTATCAGACTTCTAGCTTCACTATCAACAGGGTGATCTCTCTGTACAGACTACAGACTGCTATCATCAGTGAGCGGTGTTCTGTGTGTGCGTGTCTATTTTCCGACTTATGGTGGTGATTTTTGATACATGATGATCAACTTCTTTGCTCATGTAGTCTGCCAGTTGTACATGGAATAATTGTGAAAGATACCGGTATAATTATGAAACATAACATGTACTGTCAGTATTGCATGTACTTTGCTTTGGTTCATCAGAATCCCATCTAATACAGTAGAACCTCATTATACAGTAGAACCTGATAGTTGGTTGAAAGATTGCACAAATAAAATGTGACCCCAACATTGCAGTGTGTTATAGACAGGTGGTCTCTCTGGTGGGAGGTTCCACTGTATTGAAATTTAGCTCTTTGGGCCAGAAATTTGTGATATTTCAGGTCACAGGGATGTGTACAATAAACCAGACAAGTATTACCGGAAACAACTGTGTGCACTGGAATATTATACGCTGTAAATTAAGCCATAAGGTCTTACACCAAGATGAAAATGCTTTTATTTCAACTTTCCTATCTCAGTATCCGGAGTGTCGTATCTCTTGGTACAAACATGTTATTTACTAGTAGATACATGTAAGTTTCACATTGGAATCTTAAGGCGATTGTGATCAAATTGTTAAATATTAGCATCTTAACACCTGATTGTATTGTAAATGTACAAAGACTGCAGCGTCATCTGTTATGACCATCAAAGAAACTCCTCTTGTTTAAGAAACAGAGAATTTTCACTTTAGATGCATTTCAACTTAAACATTTGTGAAAGAGTTCTGGAGTTACTACACTAGTAAGAAAATCTTCACTATTTAATTCATTTCAGTTGTTTTAGTGACAAGACATTTGAATTCAGATCAATGGGTCTCGGGTTTGAATCCAGTTTGGAACACTGTCATATTTACCTTGTGTACCTACAAGCTGCTTAATACAGTTTGGCTCATGCAGAAAAAGGGATTTTACAGATTATTATTGTTTTTTTCAAGAATCTCAATTTAGCCGCTGTTTTGTATCTAAATATTGGAATGTTATGCCAAGCTGTACATATGTAATCAGAATGAGGAAATTACAGCAACATAAGCTCCTACACAAACAAAACATTACAGTTATTCACCATGTCCACAGTGACAGTCCATGGTACAGTGTTGTATACAGGGTATGTGGTGATCTTAAGCTTATATACATGTAATATAACAAAATAAAATGGATTTAATTTTCTATTTATACACAGGAATCTAAACAACAACGTACATGTTCAACTCATGTTGTTCCTGCAGGGATTCATTGCTGCGGATATCCTCCAGTTAAGTACACATGTACTGATACAGCTGGTTAAGTACATGTACGTACGTTTGTATATGTGAGGTTTTGGACACATGAACCTGGTCATGTACTTGTTAAGTACAGGTTTCTGGTTAAGTACATATGTACCTGGTTAAGTACACAGATATATTTGAGTACATGTGTACATATACCTGATTAAGTACATATGTACTTCGTACCTGGTTAGGTGCACATGTACCTGGTTAAGTACACTTGTACCTGGTAGTTATATTACATTTAGGAGATCTAGTATATTATATTTAGTTTCACAGAGTGGGTTTGATCCAAAATGTGCAGAATACAATTGTACTTTAAGTTAAGGTGATATGTTGATCATGTGCAATCTATGATTTAGCCATGAATTATACATGTATAGGTTATATTTTAGCCATGAATGTTAACATTATACATGTTACACATGTATCACATTTCATTTATCTGTGATTATTTTGTTGAACATTTCTAACATTACAGCAACCGACATGTTAAGGGTACTGAGTCCGTGAAGGGACATTGTATATGGAAGTGTCTCAATAAACCATAAACATGATAAAACCAGTAATATTGACTGGAATTAATGTGAGCATAATGTCGAAGCTCCAGAAGTTGAGTAAAGTTGGCCACTTCAGAACCCAAGGCTGAATGTTGGCAATTCTACTGGAATCCAGAAATAAATTTTAGGGCAGTATTCAGCTAGGATAATGGCATTGCATATACCAGTAGTTAGGGTGGCGTTGTCACAATGAAAATAATGGCATTTCGTAGTGAGGATAACTACATAAGCTATTGCTGTGGGAGTCCGAGTCCATATACATGTACCTGAATATATTATTGTTATTGCCAGTGGTTATATCTACAGTGTAGCTGCTACCAGCATTAGAAGACCTGGTGCCAAATGAAGTTACTGTTTGTATAGCTCCAAATTATGCCCCCAAAATGCAGAACCCTGGTATTGTAATGGGAATCACAAAGCCAATGGCAGGGGCTATCGATTCACATGGTGCATGTGCAATTGGATTTTTAGAAGAAAAAAATATTTTTGTTTTATATAATTCACTTCAATTGATTCATTCCAATATTTGTCCTAAGATTTACTACTGCAACATGACATTCAACGTACCAGTAATATTAACATCTGACCAACCCATTACATTGTGAACTACATATTCTCCCGGGGGGGGCTCTCGACTTATTTTTCGGTAGGGGGGTACGGCCCGGCCCTCGCCACCCTAACCCTGGGCTACACCAAAAATTTGCAAATGTATACCCTGGTGTAAACCA
>JAAUYG010115751.1_pt1 | contig 13095 bp, 10 predicted proteins | sample 7278091 | NCBI WGS metagenome assembly JAAUYG01 (sample SAMN14350201, study PRJNA611818) | marine sediment metagenome | isolation source: surface marine sediment (0.6m) | place: French Polynesia: Moorea | collected 2018-08
ATTGAATGACCTGAAAATGACCTTACAACAAAATAACACTACGAATTCAAAAGTAAATTTTACTCCATTTCGTCGTACAACTAAACAATTAACGAGTGACAGACAGGCGACTTTGTTACTGAAATTTTGAATAACCTTGGCAGTCAAAATCAAAATTTCAAAATTCCGCAAGAATCTTTTATGGGGAGCACCACCAGGAGCCTGTAAAAAGTTTTATAAAAACATCACAAATGTAGAATGGTGTCTTTAATTTTTGCTCTCAGAGGGTTCCACGTTAACGAAAGGGAAAACAAAAGTTAAAATTTAAAAATGTATAATTTTGGGAAACAAAGAATAATCTGGAGATATGGACCAGGTGCACAGTGTACGTACCTTCCCCCCAATTTTGGCCTTAATTTGCTCAAATGGTTTCAGGGAAACTCTTTTTACGGATGGATCGACGGTGAGGGACGATATACGACTGCTCCATGACAAATAGCTTGTTTACTTGGATTAATGTTATATTCACAGATTTAATATTACATTGGCGAATAAAATAGTTTTGTACGCGGATTTGATGTTAGATTCGCGTATAAAATATTATGCTCGTAAATAAATAAATATTAAAGTCGCGAAATATTTTTTTTGAATTATTTAAAATTTGAAAATAAATAATCGATGGCACATAGAAGGCACCGTACTGCGGGAAAAGTAAATTTCACAGAGCCGGACTGGTCAAAGCACGCCGTCAAACAAATCGGAGATCATAAGACAAAAGTGTAGGACGTAAAAGGAATTTGGTATGCGCTGTCAAACTGCGTGCTCACATATTTACCCGGCGGTAGTTCCTCCATGTAAGACGCCAGCCCATGAAGAACTTTGTGCATTTATTTTTCTTCAAGTTTGGCGTGATTGGGAACTGAAGCCCACTTACTAGCCTTTCTGTTAGAGAAAAAGTTCTCGTTGCAATACACCACAGAAGTCTGACCTGCCTCTGAGGCAGCTGTCCACGGCTGTGGTTTGGGGCCAGTTTCTGGTGGTTTCAGGGCTTATACGGCAGAAAGGCGGGACTGAGCGGACTATATACGGGAGTCATTGTCATTGTTGTATTAGATGTATGAGTTCTTCGGCATTACATTGGGGAATTACCGTGTGCGTATGATCAAGGTGACGTCGAGCACGTAACCCTTTCGCCACCGAGCTGCCCCTTCTTTTTCTTTTGGACTTCATTATATAACCAAGCAACTATCCAAAGCCCAACCAGTGCGTATATTTATTATATTTCATGAGGGAAACTGACAGTGTTTGCACCCTCTCCCCCTCCATTTTAATAAGGCTTGACAGGAGTGATAATAGTGGTTAAAATCAAGACAAAGTAAAACTGTGGTTCTTTGTACTGCTATAAAAATACTCCCGTTACATCAGATGCCTCAATTACATCAGATGTCTTCAGTACATCAGATCTCTTAACTGAACTTCTTTTGAAAAAGGAAAACAAAATTCATGTGCCTCGATGACGCCTCATATGTTGCGACTCTATGCTACACATGACGTACTTGTTCGATTAAGTATTATCAGTTTTCAGCATTTGCGAAACTTGTCATTATGGAAGCCATTGTAGAAATTGGAAATGTGTACTCTGCGTTATACTTGGAGTCCGTGCACTCCCTGCTTTACGGTCATACTGTTCACAGAGATCTCTCCCCCCCCCATGTACTTGCAAAGTGAACTATTAGGCCTACATCGTGCAAAACAGTGAAATGCATTTTTGTGGATCGCCATATACCATAGAAGACGACGTTATGACCGAGAGTATTAATTTTCACTGGGTGAATGAAGGTTGTCCGCCCAGTCAACCGTGTGTTAACGGGCGATATTTTCTCCTTTTCACAGAAATTTGTATATCTTTTACGGGGAACATTGGACTTATTTGGTCACATAAGTTAGACGTATTAAGATGGTAAAGTGAAACTATACTATTTCCTAGTTTTCCTTCATGATTTTAGCACTGTTAGGGCTCCACATAGATAAAAAATGAAGTGCAACACAGCCACTTTATAAGTTGTAGAATCCGACGTGAGCCTTGATAAAAACTGTAGAAAGTGACGTCGAAATCTTATAAAAAAGTAGAATCGACATTGAAATTTTATAGAAGACGAAGATCGTCACGAAGGCCTTATAAAATATAATTTAATATAAATACATATATAAAAATATTATAAAAAGTAAAATTCTTATAAAAATGACATGTGCGACGCAGCATAATGTGTGACGCACGTGTGACGCAGCATAAATTATTTGGACCCATGTAGAGCCCTACTGTTCCTGGGACTCGGACAGAATTCAGACCAGTTCACGTAAACGATTGTTGTGTACTTAAGCCAAAATTAAATACTTTAAATACCAAGGTCAATTATAGCATAGATCCTGTCTGTAATTTCCTATTTGACGCCATCAAGACAATTCCAGCAAAGACCATGTCTTTAAATTTGCATGCAGCTTTCAAACTGATTCTGACTGTGGCCATCAAAGGCAAATCGCTTTCTAAAACCTTTTTGCTGTGGTTGTCATTACTGTTCCATGGTAATAAAGCTGATGTGACTAGCAGGAAAAACTAAAACTAAAGAGGTTTAGGAGTTATAGAACCCCAACCGGTACAACCCATTTTTCGATGGACCGTCTGCTAGCCAGTGTGAACTGCCACGTCGCACCAGAACGCGTATGGAACTCCAACTGGCCTCGAAAATACAACATACACTGTATCATTATTGAGTTACTGGACATGATCTTCTTTTTAACCATTTAGCTATTCATGTTGATGTTTGAGGTCCAATATAACTCCATGTGTTTGAGGTTGTTTACAACTCCATGTGTCTCCCTGCTGGCAATGTAAGAGAAGCGCAGCAATATTTTCCTTGGCCCTGCCGTGAATGAGGACTATATGACGTACGTTTAGCATTCTGCTTTCTAATTCGGCTATATTTACCGTGGTTAATGTATTGGGTTGTCCTTCGACCTCAGAAGCCCTTTTTAGTGACAAAAACGTAATAATTGCCAGACATTGTATTTGGCTTGTCACTAGTTGGCTGACAGGGTCGGTTTTATAATGGTAAAATCTCTACACACAGATTTCGAGAGGTGCAACACGGTTTGCTTTAGCTGAAGCTTATTTTTTCTACAGTTTGTAACAGTTTATCACAAAAGATCCTCCAAAGGATAGGGTATCGGATCACAAGCCCCACGCAAGTACCGTTATCCAAAATACGTGTGAAACAACGCATTGTGACAGCACTGAAGATAAATTGTACCACAGACGTCGTTATAGTATTTCTAGAGTGAGTATTATCGTGTTCAAGACAAAAAAAAAAAAAAAAACAACCTGCTGCAATCCTTAAAGAGCTGCTTCTAACTACATGCCTTGATCAACTCAAGCAGCCTGTTCAGCAAAGTTCCTTCCCAATCGACGCTATCAAAACAGTTTCGCTTGTTATTGCTATCGCATCTACAACTGTTACAGAAAACCCGACACTCGACATTTATATTGTGAACGGAGAACAGAATACCAATAAGTATGGCTGTATATATGATAAAACGGTCCATTTACCTTGACACTTAACTTTGCTTGACGATCGACAGCACTAAGAATGACAATTAAAGATATCGCACACACGTCACACCCCTTCCACGCTAAACGGTTGTAAATAACGCTACTTCAAGATGCTATAGAAAAGCTGATCACTTGGCGTATCTAATTTCAGTGCATCATGTTTTTTTCCATACAACTGTACCAAAAAACAAAACTAAAACAAAAAAGAACACAGTCTACTAAACACTTCGCAGCAATTATATTCTCTAAGTTCTTCAACTGTATAATATTAGGAAAACCGCTTGACGATTATATTCTTTGAGTTAGAGACTGCATACAGAAAAGCGATTGAACTCAGTTTTCAGACCGTTTATAGTAGCAAAATTGCTTAGCGATTTGTACTAGTTACGTTTTGTGAGTGAGTCACTTGTTCGGAAGTTTCATATGACATTACATTCATATCACACTATATCACTTCTACATCAGACACATCACACTCCTATCATGCCTGTATCACCAGAGATCACACCCGTAAAAGACCCTATCACTTTCATATGACCTCACGTTAGGCTCTTTCACATGACCTCAAGTTACGCTCCCGTCACTCCCAAAATGAGGATATTAGGATACGGATAATAGGATAATGAGGATATTAGAAAAGAGAAAACAAAGATTTTTTTCTGGTGGACACCCTCCCTCGCACCCCACCCCCATAAATGAAATTGGGGGGGGGGGGGGTCAGCGCTTCCAAACATTTGTAATGAAAGCTGTTTGAAATGCACATCGTCTGACCACACGATGTTAACACATCCAACCATGTTTCAGAGATGGCCTGCAAAAAGTGACATAGCTCCCGCCACACCGGTAACTACATACCGACTAACATTTACATAAAAAGGTAATGTAACACTGTAACACTGCCCAGCAAACAAGCGATGTCGATACTCGTTTCATTTCTCACCCTGGTACAGCCATACAGGCATTTTACGGTAAAACCAATACACACACAAAATGAAATGCACGGGGGAGTCAGTTTAAGATTCCGGCTTTAAAAAAAAAATTGCTGCTTCTGAGGAAGTTAAGCTAGAATATTGGTAGTCGCTAGCGGATACTAACTTTTTTTGCTACATCAGAAAGTCGGTGTCGCCAAGTCACAGATATCGACAGTTCTATTGTAAAGCAAATATTCGGGCGATCGATAGGCCATCCGATGACCTGCTTCCAGTAATGTGCAAAATATAAACGGGCATTAAAGTGTCACTTTTCTTGGTGCAGTCGCAGATCGCCTTACTGTCGTTAGATTAACACGGTTAAAATTAACGAATTAAGGGATTAAGTGACGGTACTGAGCGATACCCGTGTATTATTACCCTCCTGACAACTCACATCACCTTCAGACAGCGGACCTTCACTCGAAGAACACCCTTGCTCGAACCTAGTGTGGTAGTGCAAGCCTGTAGGTCAACCTGAGCAAACCAAGACGTAGGAGCTGCTCGTGGGTCGACTACTTTCCTGACTTCGTGACTCTCTTGAAGGTAAAAGCAATTTTTGTATGTTTGAATTATAGCAGTCTATAAAACACCATATGCGTTAGTATCGTTAGATGTCAGATTCATCAAGGGACGTTTCTTGGATGCTATGCTTAAAGCATCTGAATACAGACTTTCTACACCAATTCTCTTGCAATCTGACTATTTTAAAACACGGTTAACTGCTCTTACAGCTCTCACATATACGCGTTAAAGGACAGGTATACATAGCTTTAGAGTTGGGGATGCGTTTTGCACAAAACTGCAACTAATAATTAGCGGGACTTCCTTTTAAGGAGGCTCAACAGAATACAAAACATTATCACAAAATGTCTCAAATTTATATTTTTATTAACACTTTACTCTGTAACAAATTACAAAATGAAAAATATCTTAGCTTCACCATGGTCAAACTTCAACACGCAAAATTTAGTGACGGGCCAAAATACGTATACGTTGTGCCCCAATTTTGGGACTTTCATGAAATGACTGAAAATAGAATACACACAACGTGAAATAGCATCACTTTCTGAAAAGGCTTTAAAACAGACAAGACCAGATATTAAAATAAACGATATCTCTATGCAGGAAACACTTAGATTGAGCTTAATGTTCTTAATGTTTTATAGAAAAAGACTTGAATGTTCGAGTGTCTGACAGATCTTGTATAAAAGATACGCAAGAAAATTAAGAACATAGTTATAAAAACACAATAAGGCAAGTAAACATATCACAAAAGTAAATAAAATGAGCTATAATGTAGAAGTAGATATAACTTTCAAAATAAGAGAAAAAAAGATATTTTTTTACCCTTGCTAGTTTTCCAACCAGAAGGAATATCCATGTATTTTTTCCTCAGTCAAAAAACGATGTATTTTGACCATTTTTTTTTCAGCCCAGCCCGACACAGGAAACCAAATCTCAACTATTTACTTTAACAAAGCCACATATTCTTGCGAGTGATCTCTGTTGTATGTCCTTTATATGTTAATCACAGAAAAATATATGGATTCCTGGGCTTGGTTACACTGTTAATCGAAAGGAATAATGGTGTATAACCCTCGATCAAAAAAGTCATTTGCTCCGATATTTGAACTACCATACCTGGCTATAACAATTGGTAATTAAAAAACAACACAAACTCCACAAAACCGTATTACTATAATGTTGGTTGTGTGACCCTTCTTAGTTATCGTTTCATTTGCAAGGTGATAGCACCAGCGTAGCGCTTTTTTCGAACATGCGCCAGGTGAATGCGCAATTAATTCTGTTAAGCCTCCTTAAATTTGCTTGAAAGTATATATATTGTGTAATGTCAGTAATAAATAGATAAAAAACTGTTAAATTGACACTGTACAGATACCAGGGGCGCATCTGTATTTTGTCTTAGGTTGTTATAGGTAAGGCCTTGACGGCGATACAGCAATGCGTCGTCAAGTCTTGTCGTTCAAAGAAGTTTGAACTCTGAAAGCAGGACGAAAACACGCATTAGGCAACTAACAAAAGTTAGAACGTAGGCTCAGCGTCAAAACTGACATGTATCCCCCTCTCTCGCTTCGATTGACCTGGCGGAAACCTGAACAATGTGATATCACTGTTGGTCGTTACTCAGAAGGGTTAAGTAAATTCAGTAGACTAAGTGTTAGAGCAGGTTCGAATATAGGTGTCCTTGCAATCTGGTCATTGTCATTTCTCATGTACATCGTCGTTGTCGTTTCACCTAACGGTGATGTCTGCACAAGATTTCACCGTTTGCGTCCTTCTTTATCTGTAAATTCGACCGCAGCTTGATAAGGGACGTTCCACCTGCCGTGCAGGTCAGAGTGGAAAACAGGGAGGGTTCAGCCAGAGTCAGGTTCCACTCACGCTGGTCAGTTACAGCCTGCCACTGGCAAAAGGACTATTGAAATTGAAACGACGATTTATTTCTTTATTGCTGGTTACAAAAGCTGTATTCTTGCCCAGCATCTAGTAGAAAACAGTATCACCGAAAATATGCCAGTGACGCAGACAGTAAAAATATCAATTTCGTAAAAGTCTCTGGTAAAGTTCCTTAAAACTGTATTAAGACTGCTGGTTTTTAAACAGGAAGGCAAATTGTTTCATATTAGAGGACCCACATAAAGCAGGGACTATTTAAAAGCCTCTCGTTTGACGTTATACAAATATATAAATTAGTGTTGACATCGTTTGTAGTGCCATAAAAATGAACATCAGACACTCGGACATAGCATTAAATACAAGTACACTGGAGCATTGTTCTTAAAACATCTCTAAATTGAAACATACAAAACTCATATAAAATAATCCCGTCTTTCTCTAACGCTAAACCAACCCAGACTGTGTACTAAAGACACGTTCTAGTCAAAATTATTACACATTATTCTTACTGCCCTATTCTGGAGTACCTGAATTTTATTTAGATATATATCTGGCGAATAACCCGTTATCATAATGTAATAGTCCATATGCGCCTGTATAGTAGTCTTATAGTCTGGTAAAATAACGGAGAGCACACCCTGAGATACCTTTTGTTTTATTCTTCCAAACATACTTATCTTTTGTGTGAACTTTCAACATAGCTCTTCTATGTGTTTACCCCATGATAATGCATTCGTCAATTTCAGGCTCAAGTAATCATATTCAGTCAGATTACATTTTTTTACATCCAGGTTGTAGTCACTGCCGAATCTTTACCGTGTACTTATCATTATGCAGCCATGTTTATGAGCATTAGCTGTTAACCTATTATCCTTAAACCATTACATGGAGCTACATTATTCACATCAAGCTGCAAATCATTCTGTACAGCACCTTTCGATGTACCGCTTGTATAAACATCGAGTCACCAGCAAAGAGATTTCTACCACATTTGCACTAGGGACGTACACTGTGAAGGACTCCACCCAAGCCAGGATGTCGACTCTTCAGATCGATTAACCAGGGTTGAATCACAAGCCTCTGTCCATGAAATGACTGTGGGCCAAGTACTCAAAGTTTGATCATTCTTTCTTTCCCTCAAATATTTGAGATTGGAATTTGCCCAACCCCACTTTGAGAAATGCACTATCCTTTGAAACATTCAAAAGAAAACTTCGTCAATCGATATTTACTAAGAAACAACCTATCCTAAGTTATGGCAGAGGTTCATGTTAAATAAATCACGCCAGAATTCGTATGGGTTAAAGTGGAGTAGATAAACATAGTTATGCTTTTAATTTTATCCATGGCTAGTCATGCATTTACTGCATAGATACTAACAATGATGGAGTACATTTCTCTTTCGACTAGCTATCAAAGTCCAAGAATTAAAATGTTTGATGAGATCAAGGAAATTTTTACTGACTTTGAGCTGGGACTTACTGTGAACACACAATTCGCCGGTCAAAACGTTTTGTTTTTGTCTGTGTTGTTCTAGGCTCGGCGAAGCTCAGCTATGCCAACAACGTGACAATTTTGACATTATCCACCAATACACGCTAAAGACAAATCATTTCCCCTTTACCGCATGATCTGCCATTTTCAAACATACTTGTGCTTCTTTCTGATATCTCCCTCTCACCCCCGCCTTTTTTTAATGCCTTACTCCTGACGCCCGTGGAGCACCAGTTACAGTATATGTGTTTAGTAGTGCACATGTAATGTGATCTCATTTCTGTCATTCCACGTTTGGAAGCCTCGAAAAATAAACAATATTCAAACCAATTGGCTGTGGAGAGGAACTATAAGGTTGTGCGGCCAAAGCTGCCAGATAGGTATGTCGTGGATGAAGTTTCCCATCTTACCAAGATGCAGTAGGAACTAGACGTGGTCAAGGAGACATGTACTCTGTAGTATACGTAGCCTCAGACGCTAGGTGGTTTACCCCAGGACATGGGGTAAGACACCTTCAGGAATGAAACCAACGGCATCACGGTAGGCTCAGCCTTAATGATGTCAGGTGCAGCGGAACACATGTGATTCGAGTGATGAACCTCACAGGCAAAGTGGTGTTGATAGAAAAGATTCATCCAAGACTGATCTCAAAGGAGCCCACAAAGACTTACTCTGACTCTCATGGCTCAGGTGCTGAAGAGTGGCTGAATGACACGTGGACCACCAGCAAACCCGTAGAATGAGGCAGATGCATTCTTCCATGGAGCCATTCAGACTTTACCCCAGAATGGATCCACTTGATCAGCAGGAAATGCAAGCGTATCTTTGGGCATTAATGGGAGGCCTGACAGTTGATCAGGCAACACCAGAAACTACCAGCTGCCATCTACGAACACACAGACATACACAGCAGTGGGCATGCAGACAAACACACATTTGGCACGAGAGATAACTGGAGAAGGAAGGGGTCCAAAAGGTGCTGGATCATGGATTGATCCGACCTTGCCAGAGCAGCTGTATCAGCCTGTTGTGCTTGTCATCAAGAAAGACATTACATCAAACGTTTCTGTGGGAACTGCTATAAGGTGAACGAAGTAACCAAGAATGTTGCCTATCGGCTGTCCCACATTGATTATACCATTGATGTGTCACTGCACTTCAGCATATTTGACTTCTATTCTGGTCTTTTGCAAGTAAAAATGAATCACGCTGAAGTAGATAAGATGACATTTGTCACTAGGCAAGCAGCCCACTTTCGTTCTGGACCAATTAAAGCTCTACAACATTTCCCCCTTCATGGTTGACGTGATCTGTCAATTCATTGTGGCCCTGCATGCAATTTTGAGAATTGGAAGGTAGCGTGCAGATTAGTTTGGTTTACCTATTTCCCCACTAAATTTTTCGGTTTGTCGAAACGTCAAGGGAAACGAGAGGGAACGATAAAATAATTTATTAGGATGGCATAGGTTGGGGAAATTTTGCAGATCGCAGATCTGCTGGCGCACGGCAAACCTCTTATCCCGATTAGGGGATAACTCTACTGTGCAGAGATTAAGGAGTTCTGCGTTTGAAAACTCTTTATTGCAGAATGATATCAGCAAACACTAAGGCCTCCTTACTAGGAACGGGATCTTCTTGATACACTTTAAAGAAATGATCTTGTACCACTACTATATATTCGATGCCACAGTCCCAATGACAAAATTAGATCTACTGACATTCTCTCATTGAAAAAAACAAAGGTGGACCTGTGCAGTGAAACTTTATAAAGACATGTTCAACAAGTTTGGATTCCTGTTTTTCTTTGACCCAAAGAACCAACTTTGACTCGTACTATTGTTCAAGCTATGCCTTGATTAATGCCTCTTTTCTACGGCATTGCAAGACATTGTTTTTAGTCCTGAGCTAGTAGAACTACATTCCTAGTATCTTTACCTTTAGAGCTTCATCTCGGATCTGCAGTCTGTGGGATACTTGGGACAATGTAGCAGGGCTTTTGCACTCAGAAGATATGGGATTTGTTCCTACGCTGTTGTCAGATAAATAGGAGGGATGGCCAGCACCTGTTTTAACTGTGGACCAAAGTTAGTGGCATAGGTGACGAGTCTCACTTGGTAACAAGGTTCCCAGTCAGTTGTACGACATGGAAGTTCTTTTCAAAAGCTACCCTTTACCGTAGCCCAGAGTTGCCCCTTGGTGGCTTGTAGGTATTCTGTCTCATTCAGGAAATTGTTAATCATTCACTATATCTCATTTCTGCTGGTGCAATGCTGGGACTTTTCTGCTCAACATTGCCAGTACTATTTGAGGGCTGTGCGACTGTATTTAAGTTAGGCTTCAAGTACCACATAGCTTTAAAGGATACCCTACACGTGGTTTTGGATAACGTAAGAGTCCATGTGGCTCGAAGGCACATATTTCGAGGGCACGAGTTATGATTACACGGATGAGATGTCCACCTAAAAACATCTGCATGAATGTGGTGTTACCCAGGATGGTACAAAACTTTGGTTGTTTCAAATGGTTGTATCCGAATGACCCATCACACCAACATCGATTCTGGCTCTCTGACATTACACACAACCATATCAAACTGGCATGATCCATATGAGTTGTAAAATGTCTCCCGGCTAAGTATACTTGGACAACTCTCTGACAATGACAACTGCGAGGAGTTCTTTATAGGTGGTACAGTACTGAAAATCACTAATTGTCTTAGAAGCAAACAGAATATTGTTACATATTACTGCATCATATCCAAACACTGCCTCATTTTCTACACCACTAGAATCTGTGCTACGAATAAAGTCGTCATCTCCAGTAGGGTTGGCTTAAATAGATGGAGAGGCCAGTGTTGCCTTGAGCATTAAAAAGCTCTTTCACAGCTGTCATCCCATACTATCTCACCACTGTGTTTGGTAAGGTTGGGGGGGGGGGGGGGTGAAAAAGGCTTATAATCGGCTTTCAACCACTCATGGTCATATCACCGACTGCAAGTTGGATTTGGTGATGTACGCAGGTGTATGCGTGGTGCTTTAATGTGGATCTGTCTTGTTTGGGCCGGACGATCTACGCCCGACAATTTTTGGGTGCCAAGCCACCGATTCAAGTCCGCCACAGGTGAGCAGAAAGGAATCACTCAGACCATTTATACTGACTCCGAGCCGCCCAGCCAGATGCCTAACTCATTAATGCCAAGCGCCAAGCTGAGAAGCACAAACCTCCCATTTTTCACGTCTTTGGTGTGACGCGGTCGGGGATCGCACCCCGGCCTCCCGCACCCCGAGCGGACGCTCTAAGCACTATGCTACGGGAGGGGGGGGGGGGGGGGGGGTTGGTAAGGTTGGGTAAAGGTGCTGCTACAGTAGCGAAGCTATGGATATAAGGGTTATAGTAAGATACCAACCATAGAAAGGCACTGATGTCCTTAATGGGACGTAGGACTGGCCCATCCTGAACAGTTTCCGTTTCGGTTTGATCTACATCTAATGTCAAAACGTGTTGCTGGTATTTTTGTTTAATAAGTTGAAAGTTGTCAGATTGAATCATCCAATAATTTAAGAACAAGAGTAGTTTATACAACCATGAAATTTAATCATTTACTAACCGGGAAATCAAGAACTATTTTCCAGAAAAGCTTGTATACTACTGTAATGTGTAATTCTGACTGCACAGAACTGTAATGTGTCATTCTGCCTTCATAGAACTGTAATGTGTCATTCAGTCGGTGTATTGCTACAGCAAAAATAAAACATTTCGAGTTACATGTGAGATTACACAGGTAAGTGTGAGCGATTGAGTGAGTGAGTAATCAATGTTTTACGTTTAAGTGCGCGGTTTCGGCTTTATTGCGACTGGAGCAAGGTTAACCGAGCTCAATGGATTGGTCTCAGAACAAGGTGTCGGGGGGGGGGGGGGGTATTTGAAGTCTCCCCTGAGCAGGTAAACATTAAATATATAGTGCTCGTTCATTCCCAACTAAGCCATTAATTGTTAGAACATCCGCTCGGGGTGTGAAAGGCCGGGGTTCAGTCCCCGACCGTGTCACACCAAAGATATAAAACCTGGGAGGTTTGCGCTTCTTGGCTTGGCGCTTGGCCTTAATGAGTTAGGCAACCGGCTGGCCTGCTCGAAGTCAGTAAAATGGGCTGATTGATTTATTTCTGCTCGCCTTTGAGGAATTGAGTCGATGGCTTGGCACCCAAAAACTGTCGGTTGCAGATCCTTCAGCCCCCACAAGACATGTCCAAATTAAGTCACCACACCTACACCCACATACACACGCATTCATCTCCGAATCCAACTTGCAGTCGGTGACATGACCATGTGTGGTTGAAAGCCGACTATTATCCTGATCCACCCCCACCAACCCCCAACTAAGCCATCTGAATTGCTGATGCTGATGCTTGCGAAGCTTGTCCATCGCCTTTCACGCATTAATGTTGAGGCAGGAAGAGCTGCAACTGCAACATTTACTAGTAAATACGGCAAATAGAGAAGTGTGACCCATATCATATGTAACGAAATTATTTATTCTGAGCCCCTAGTTTCTCGTATGTAGCCTCTCTACAGCACATACATGCACTGTTACCGCGTATACACACCACTTTGACTTTGGTACTGGCC
>JAAUYG010077262.1_pt1 | contig 13093 bp, 9 predicted proteins | sample 7278091 | NCBI WGS metagenome assembly JAAUYG01 (sample SAMN14350201, study PRJNA611818) | marine sediment metagenome | isolation source: surface marine sediment (0.6m) | place: French Polynesia: Moorea | collected 2018-08
TGTAACCGAAGATGTGGTAAGGCTACATGGAACACCAACGGAAGTTTGCACTTCTGTTGCTGTTGCAAGTTCTGCTCCGTGTAGCACTTTCGGATTTTCCTTTTCTTCTGTGGCAATTATGTCATGTAATTTTGCTTTCCTGCCTGCAATAATATCAGTTTCGGCAGGTTTGTCAACTTTATCGTTTTCGGCGTCCTTTGCGGCAGCAATAGCAACACTAGGCATGGCAGCAACATTATCATCCACCTTCTGGCAGGGAGGAGTGCCCGATGTCTTTGGAATGACACTAACAGCCGCTCCTTGATGCGTTCTACCTTTGGTGCTTTTGATCTCTTCGACTCTCTTGCCCTTTGATCTCATATCCAGGGCTCCAGTTTCGACGTCAAGGACAGGAGCATCATCCACGGCACTAGTAGCAGACAAATCAAGGGGCAGATCCGTCGTCTCTCTCTCTTTGCCGTGGTCGTCTTTCCTATCGCTATCATCCCCGTCATCATCCAGAACTATGACTTCCCCCTGTGGCACATCCTTCGTAGAGGATGACCTCTCCCGTTTGGCCATGGCGCTGGAAGCAGAGCATATAGAGCCACTTGACAAGACAGTATCAGTGGTAGTGATTCCTGGAGTGGTCGCTGAATGATTTGACTTGGTCTGGTTACCCACTGTTTGAGCCAGTTGCCGAAGCAGCATATTCAGCATGTCTGGGGGGATTGCACTGGTGGGGATTACCAATTGTTCCGGGACCTGTATGCCACCATCAGTTTGGACAACTGGTGGCTGCACCGCATCTCCACTAGACAGAGCTGAGACGGAGGTCATCCCAGCGGGGGAATCAGCCGCCCGAGCCTGACCACCATGTATTTGTTCCGCGGTGCTTGAAGGTGAAGTTAAAGGAGCTACTGGGTTACAGGGTTTCGGGTTAGCGACAGAATGATCTAATCTGGGCAAGGAAACAGGTGAAGCTCTAGATGCAGCATTATCCTGATCCGCGGAAGTCTCCGACACTGTAGCACATCCTGGAATAGCATCCGGTAGGCTTAGGGTCACGTTAGAGTCTTCTGTGGTAATAGCACCAGATGAGCCTGAAACAGTAGCACCTAAAGCCACAGTGGAGTCTGTTGAAGGCCCCGCCTGTGACAGGGGATTGTTACTTGAAGATGCAATCTCAACGCTGCCTACGTTTTTACTGCCCTCGCTGCCAGGAAACACACTCGAGTTGCTGGTCATCAGTTCAGCTGTGAAGTCTCTGTCTTTGCTCTCTGCAGCCAATGACATGACATTTGTGATTCTAATGCTGTTCTTGGAGTTGTCTGAGCCGAGTTGGGCTGGGTCATTTTCCCGCAGAAGTTCGACAGATTTTGATTTTGTCAAACTATCAGCAATGTCACCACAAGCCAATAGAGGGGAGTGTTTCATCTGGTCAAGTGGATTGTTGTTTGGGTAAACAGCTACTGCTGCTGAACCTGGAGATGCATGACACGAATTTGGGGAACAGAGAGTATTTGATGGGGTGGGGGAGCATGATGCGAGGGTAGGGCCATAGCGATGGTCCGCCTCTGGCAGACTGTATGCCGAGTTCGAGTTAGGGGGTTGCTCAGCAATAGAAAGCAGCAGCTGACCATCAGCAGTTGATAATGACTTGAACGGGTGGTCGTGAGGTGCAGGTGAGACAACGATTCCCTCTGCAGGTTCTCGACTTACCCACTGGGGAGTCCATACTGGGGCGCAGTCCTCAGACGAGTTCGCTGGTTGGCTCAATATACTCTCAGTCATGGAATTATTCAGGCAGTCAGCCGAAGCTGACAGAATGTCAAGTCCACTTGTATTAGACCGTTCCCCAACACCATCAGAAACCACCTGACTGCCCGTAGGCGACGTCTTCTCAAGCTCATCCGCTACGAACTGGACAATATTCTGCTCCAACAGCGGCAGCTTAGGGATCACTGGTTGCAGGGGTGTTTCAACAGCTGAAGTCTTGGCTTCAACGTCATCCATACCAAACTGAGGCAACGATTTTTGTACGATCTTCGTTGTTTTCTTCTTCGGTTTAGTCCAGCCTTTATTTCGTTTGCGTTTCCTTTTCTTCATAATGGGTGGCTTTGTGGGCAGATGTTCCAGTTGTGCAGATTCGGCCTCGGTACCGGTTGGCGTAGCTGCATCAATGACATCCTTGTCTGATGTGGCCGTGTCAGGCTGAGCACTGTCTGGGACAATAGTTGGAGCAGCAGCGGGAGTACTTACAGAATCAGAAGGGACACTCTTCTTGTACAGCCAGTCAACCCTGGGGAGGTCCTCATCCAAGTCGTTATCTGTAGACGCCTGCTGAGATTGGCAATCCTCGAGTTTGGACTTGCGCCTCTGTTTCCCACCCAAAGATGTAACATCTGAAATCAACAAAGCTTATACAGATAACAAGTAATACATTCTCAAAACCAAATTTCCCAAGTCGTGAGAATGCGGATTGCTTTTTCAGAGACGAACATATCTATTTACCGAGAAGCAACACATAGATACCAAAGTATCAATAATTTTTTTTAAAATATGTTATGAATCCCTAAAACATATCCTATAATATTGGGCTTCACAAAGACCTTGCGGATGCGGATGGGGTGCTATTTCCACCAAACGAGTGCATTTGGTGTTCGTACATTCAAACGCAAGACAGCCAGATATGCAAGACGTCGGCAAGGTCAGAATGAAAAGTCTGTCTGTCTCTTGTATGTCGGTCCCCTTTTTAAGCTAATCAGAAGATATAGATTGCTAGGCGATGTGCCTATTATCATATTCAGCCACCATTTAGACCATACGTTTGCATAGGAACAGACATTTTCAACAGGGTTTTCGAAAATAACCCTCAGTAGTGAACAGCTAAATAGTTTTTACTGTCTGAAACTGGTCAATAATAGTTAAAACTGGTTGACCACAATATACAATATACCAGTGAATATGAAAATTAAAGTGTTCTACATTTCAATGACAATTCAAGCTAATTTGTGAAAACTAATATCCCCTTAATGATTTATTGCGCCTTTCTCGGTTCTACAGGCCACTGTAAAATATGTCTGCATTTGCTAAGACAACAGCAAAAGTGTATTGGCAAAATTATTATCACTAAAATTGGAAAGTACAATGACATGGTAAGTCCCCACAATCAAAGCGCTATGAAGGTAGCGTGTGGCTTCAAAATCTCATGAGATGTATTAACATGTACATGTACATACTTCAATTTTACCTGGACAGGTACAGCAGCAATAGAACAAGAACGATTTACCATAAACTAATATAATGGGAGCCAGGGCTCTACTACACCGGCCAACCCAGCTACAATATACAAAAGATTGACTACGTTGAACTGTCATATTCGAGTACACAAACTTACATACCTTTAGATTTTCTTTTCCTGTTAATTTTTGTCTTTGGTGCCAGCTTCATTTTAATGGTACCATCCCTTGAATCCGTCTCCGTCTGTTGGATTGCCCACTGCAAACGAGATCCGTTGTCGGCTTTTTTTAACTGACGAAACCCATCATTTTGCAACCCACTGCCTCGGCTCGTTGATTTCACCTTCGAAACCTTTTGGCGTTTGGTGTTTGTTTTCGACATGCCAGTTTTCTTCTCCACGGCATTTGCCTTTTGTCTTTGTTTCTTTCCTGGGGAGCCCGTTACAGGATTTCTGTTCTTTGTTACTTTACTTGCTCCTGGTTTTCGGTTTCTTCGTGTTTTAGGTCGGGCTTTGGTCGATTTTTTTGGCTGCCGCTTCGGTTTCGACTGCACGCTGATGTCCACCATCTCTGTGTCTCGGAAGACTGTCCGAGGCGGGGATAGTTTATCCTGGTGTGCAGCATAGTCCACTGTCGTATCAGACAGCCACGTGTCAGTCCGTTTATCATCCAGAGATGGTGTGGAAGAAGGAGAACTGATGTGACCACGCTTGTTCCCATAGGTCTTTGTGTGATCAAAAGAAGCTATTGGGCTCTCAGTGGTTTCATTCAGCGGTAGCTCGGTATCAGGCTCAGAAAAATAATGGTCTTCTTCTGAGAACGTGTCGATGGGGAAGTTCTCATCACAGCCACTCCATATGTGGCTGTTCGGGCTGAACTGCGACTCTAATGTCTCGTCCTCGTTGTAGTTGCACTCAAGCTTTGGGGGCTCATCGGACTCCATCTTAACCTTAACGTCACAAGGGACATCGGTTACATGATTGTAGTCTCTGTCTTCTTCTTTGTAAGTTACTCTACGGCTGACATCCAAATGCTGATCGGGAAATGTGTCTGAGGGACTTTTACACCCCCCACCAATGACTTCATCTTTGGTCAAAACTGGTGCAGTGACCAACGATTCTACCAATTCGTTGGTTGGAGGCACCCTTTTCTCCGACTTGATCGTCCGTACCCCCAGCGTTCGCTCTGCGATCATGTTCCCACTTGTGTCCTTTCTGGAGTGGCAAACGCTTTGTGAACCCGACAAGATGTCAAAGATATTTCCAGTATCCCTGGATGAACGTGGCTGGATTAGTGGCTCGGGACTGTCGGAAACCGTGGAGTCACAGGGGAAATCCCGTGGGGATACGTTCATAGAAGCCTCGCTGTCTGTACTGCTGGACTTGGACAGACAGAACTTGTGTCGGATTATCTTTTTGGGTCCCCTGGCTTTCCTTCTCAGCATAGAAAAGCTCTTCTTTTTCACTTTTTTTTCTTCTATGACAGAATCCGTCAACTGAGCTGCTGTGGCCGGCCTTACTGGTTCCTGGATCCGGGATTGTTTATGAAGAGTTGGAGGGTCCCCATGGTCGACATCCGACATTGGCGTTGAGCATGAGTCAGAAAGAGGAGGCGCATGTAAATCTGCGCGTGCTGGCGATGCCAGGTGGGTGTTATTCAGCCATGTTTCATCGTCGATAGCGTCTTTGAAAATCGCTGGCGCTCCCATCGTGTCTTGTAAATTGGCGTGGACGCCACCTGACACAGCTCCCTTGATGCTCCTTTTGAAACCACACGCTGATACATGCGGACTGCGGATATACTTTCTGTCCGGCTCCACAATATGCTGCATGCCGTTCCGACCGCTCTGACGAAAATGGTCGGAGTGGTCGCTCTGCTCCTCAAAGTCATACACCGACATATCCAGCGAGATGCTCGGTGCGCCGTCACTCCAGCTCAGGTTTCGCTGCCGACTCTCTTCTCTTACCTCAGAAAACACAGGAGTTAACGGTTCCATAAGGACAGCCCCTCCAACAGGTCTGAGACCAGTGCCATCCACCCGCCACAGCTGAACCACTGGTTCCATCAACTCCTCGAACGATGCCAGGAGGTTCTCCCGCGAAGGCCTTCCTCTCTTGCGAAATTGATAAACCCCGCGATCGTACAGGCGCAAGACATAGTTACATTTTATGTCGGTCAAGGTGTCTGACTCTTCCTGCAAGAATGACTTCCCGGAGGACACATCTGAGCATTCTGTAGAAGGTTTATAACAGTTTTCAGTGTCCATAGTAACGTCAAATTGGTGGGTACCGCTCGTTCTCACAAACCGTTACAAAATCCCTGAAATATGACGTGAAACTGGGTACTGCAGGTGATCAGCTAAAATGGCGGTTCTGTATGAAAATGAATCCCACTAAGCATTTAAGCAACCTCTAGATAATCTAATTGTTGTTTCTATTCTTGTCTTTTTTTCCTTTATGCTACAATTCTATGACTGCTGCTGCTGCTACTACTACTACTACTGCTGCTGCTGCTGCTGCCGTTGCTGCTGCTGTCGCTATGTTGCTGTTCTACTTGAGTTGATGTTTTTATTTCCATTTTTGTTTACTACTGGTGCGGTTATATTTGCTATTGCTGATACTGCTGCTGCTGTTTGTGATGATGATGATATGATGATGATGATGACGATGATGACGATCATGACGACGATTATGATGACGGCGACGAGGATCATGATGACGACGGCCATCATCATGATGATGATGATGACGATGTGCAGTAGAAATCAGCTAACAATAATCCCTGTAATTTGGGGTGGGGAGGGGGCGTTCAAGCGGCAGGTCTGAGAGAGAGATTGCTTACAGCTGGTGCTGCTGATTATGTATTGATTCACTTTCGGAGATATTTCACCACATATAAAATCTTTTGCCAAAGTATTTAAACAGTAGCCAGAGCGTCGGTATTTTCACTTATTTCGTCACGGCATTCCAGAATTATTGCAAGAAGTCATCGAGGAATATTTAGGGTATACAACTTACAAACAGGAACAGGGGAGAAGGGCTCTATTAAACAAAACTTAAAATACGTCTTTATATATGCTAGCAGGCCTATGTAAAGACGTCTTTATGTTCCATGAAACAGAGTCAAGATATACTGACGATCGCTCCGCTCGACTGTTACCAGTAGTCATGACATCCGTCAGTATGTCCGTTTATGAGGCATTTTTTTTTAATTTTCTCGAAGCATCTTGGTGCCAAATTTCAGGAAAATCTGACGATCTATCAGGTTGGTTTTTTTTTCGAATATCTAAAGTTTTACTGTTCAAATTTTGGACGCGTTCTTTTTGTTTTCGCTAACATGGGAATATAATATGGGGGGAGGTTTAAAAACCTTACTCCTTCCACCAACCATGTCCAAACGTTTTAGAACTTCCCCTAAGCGTTTATCTCGAAGGTTCTCACAAAGATTCGTTTCCATAAAATTACTTTTTTTTAACTTCAGAGCTTAGGGAGTATTTCGCGCCACAAAATCGTAACATGAATAGTCGGTTTCATTCAGGCGTCAAACTACCCTTCATCACGTGGCACCATTTAGCCAATCACAATATTACTCCATGAAGGACGGTCAATCATGACCCTACTTCTTTTTCGCGCCTTTTCCCTGCTTTCGGGTATCTCCAGAAAACTTCCCCGCCAAGGGGTTTAAAATACTCCCTATTCTGAATGTTAATATATTTTTTGTTTGCATTTTCACACACAAGACTAACGCTGTTGAAATTTTCAAATGGTTGTTACTCGCAGTCAACATAATTTGTTACTTCTCCCAATTTATAGCTTTCATAAAGTCATGTTTTGAAAATGTGTGCACGTTTTCAAATTTTGATACTTTTTTTCCAAAATTTCGTCACTGTTACATTTACATTCCCATTCGATTTCATTCAAATATTATGAGGACATAGGACGTTATACTGGCAAAAGAGAGCTCACTTTTCTCGACTCATTCGTACATCACAAAACCATATAGATCTCATACTCCGCTGCCGGCAGAGCAGAGCGAAACGCTTGAACCTGTGCGCCTCATGGTCTTAATAACCATTTAAAGGGTGGAGAGTTACGTCAAATATATCAGATCATTTTGAGGTGCAACTCACTGCTTGATAAGCAAAAACTACAAAATTTTAGGCGTTTGGCGTTCTTAGAAAGAAACATTTACAGGCGAATTTAGACATCAGACACATAAAGTTCATTTTATAGTCACCCTGTGCACATTTCTCCATATCTCAAAAACTGCCGATAGTAAACGGAAATGGGACACAATTTGCGTTATGGTTAATACTAAGAGTTGTCTTTTAGATTATTGTCAATCCAAAGTTATTTCGACCTTTAAATGTCCAATATTTATCTCCCCACCTACATGGCCAGTATAAATGGTCTGTGTGGTCAAGCAGATCATCAAGACCCCTGGAACCTTTCTTTTCGACCATTCCTGTCAAGACGTCATGCAATGTAATGCTGTTAGCGCATTTACGACATAAAACGCACATGTACCATCATGGCAATTTTGTTGCGGTCATAACGTCCCCATACAATTACCCCGTTGCCCACACACAGCTAAAGCCAAGGGCAAGTGTAATACAAGGAAAGCTTACATCAGACTTATTTCCTACCTTTCAACCAGTCCGATTTCCCCCGGGGATTTCCCTTAACAATTAATGATTTACACGGCCTAACTAAGCGTCACCCTTAAACTACGAAACAAGCTAATGTTTTCAAGTCGTTCCAAGATTTAACCTAGTATTTAATCTAACGTCAGTCTAAGATTTCAAAATAACTTTCAACTAGTAATCTCTTTCACCTTTCAAATTTACTGAAATCCTTAAAAGGTCCTCAAACCTAGACTATTTCAGGCCGATCCGCGTTCAGACTGTATGATATTTTGGATCCGGTTGAGTGCTTTTTTTGCACCATTTAGTTTTACCCAAGAAGATCTTCCAAAGTTCTGGCGAGAATACTTTGTCTACGATATGGCCAACAGACACGTCCATCCTAATATGTAAGTTAAATCCACTAAAAGGGGTTAAAATGCACGAACTACTCACGATATGCTCGTTTTTTTTGTGTGTGAACACAGCTCTTCGTGTGACCGATGCACATTTGCTCAAGGTACCTGATAAAAATATTTTCTCGGTACCAAATAAAATCTGAATAGAGTCCACGACAATTTCTATTAGTCGTCCAACTCATGTCATCGTCAAGGTGACCCAATGTCAATGTTACTGATCAAGCTCAATGCACAATAAGATTCGACTTTACGTTCAAATTGAGTGAACCAGACAGTCTTGCGTAACATACACGCAATCGCTACGTACCCTTGATTCTTCTAAACCAATAAAAACTTCACAATAGTATTGTCAAAATACCTTTCAGCCTCCGCAGAAGAAAATTACAGCATATATATCCGACACCGTCCGTGGCGTTATAAGTGGCTCTATCAGTAGAACGCCTCTTTATCTATGTAGCGCGTATAAGATCTATATTCCCCCCGAGGCGAAGTCTTTATCCACTTGAATACATTTCCGCTGACCTTGTGCGCTGGTGATATGCACAGTGCAAATTCCGCAAACGTATCTCCTAATATCGCCTTTGTTCTATCTTTAGTAGAGTAGTTCGGGGGAGGTGCGTGTTTAAACTCGCTAGCCCTCACCCAGTACCATCGCAATAAGCAGCAACGTTCAGTGTACACGCTATACCTTGGTTTTGGGACATCGAATCAGTGATTCACACACACAGTCCAACGCTCCACGCTTTGCTGGCAGCAGCCGCTAAAGCTGATAGCTTGCGCTGTTGCTGAACACTTCGAATAGCAAGCCTCCCCCCGGCCAGAAAATTATATCCGCCTCTGCAGACGTTCGGCGTTTCGGGCGAGAGGCGCTGCACATATTAGGAAAAAAAAAAAACCTAAGCGGTACGTTCGGCGCTGTACAACCCAGCGAATTTTGCAGGGGCCGCTGAGTGCTTCGTTTCCGTCGCACGCGCTCCTGCGGGTCACTCCACCGTTATGTACATGTGATTAATCGTTACACAAAACTGATTAATCATTACACAAAAAGACCCGTGCAGATAAGCATTGGCAATGTTACCACACGTTACTTGATAACATACACACATAAAACAGCTTGCATGTGGATTGGTTGAGCAAAACGCGCGATAACTTTAAGTATATGTCTGATTCGTCGGTCGTCTGACTATAGTAGTCTTATAGTGGGTGTTCCTATGTGGAGAAAAGCATGATACCCATGTATATCACACTATATCATATCACTACACCAGGGAGATAAATATATTCCCGAACGGCAACTCTTATCAAATCGCCTCCCCCATCCCCGTCTAGGCATACCAGGTTAGACAGCATAACCTAAAATCTACTACTGAATTACTGAAATGTAAGAGGAGCTAACTAAATATTTTTTTATCATTTACAGTCTTGACGAAGTCTTATATTTGCAAGCGGAATATTAAGGATACTTGGCTAAAAGAATGAAGAGAGATAAGAAAAGGAAAGAAGAACAGTATGGGAATAGTTACTGAATAATAGGATATGATGATGATGATGATGATGATGATGATGATGGTGATGGTGGTGGTGGTGCGTGTTGGTGGTGATTGCAGTAGTGGTGGTGTTGGTGGTTGTGTTAGATGTAGTGGTGGCGGTTGTTGTTGGAGGGGGGTGGGGTGGGGTGGGGGTGGTAGTGGAGGGGGGTGGTAATGGTGATTATGGTTGTTGGTGGTGATGGTGAGTGTTGTTGTTGTTGGTGATGGTGATGTTTTTGTTAGTGGTGGTGGTGGTGGTGGTACCGCTCATTTTGGAAGAAATGTGAGAATGAACTATCTGATTGTAGGTCAAAATCCCAATATAGACTTACAAAGAAATTGTTGTGCGATATTTGCTCCCTTAGCCACGTGAACACCCACGTGCCATTATCTTGATCACGTGACGTTACAGTCTCATAATGTGAACATGTTTTCATGTTTTCTGTGGCTATTCAGTTACCGCCGAAAAAAACTATTGTTTTTATAGGCATACGTGCATCATGATGTTGTGAAATAAAGGTCGGCATGTACAGCTAAACGAAGCCAGGCTTGTATAGTTCTCTTTGGCCTGGATCTAGTGCATAGTAGTTATACATTGTTACAGACCAGATTAGTGTTCACGCCCTGTGACTAATACTGCTAACGCGTGGAGGCGAAATTTGTGTTTTTATTGACAACTTCATGCACTAAGCGAGTATGGATAGCGTAGAAGTTTATGCATTTTGTTCACACACTGGGACCCTTATGGCTGTAACCAATGCATGCATTGTACTGTATACGTTGTTGGCGGCCATTTCTCGTAGTGGGACCACTATTGCTCTAAGCGCATTCATGCATCGTACTTTACACGTTCTTGTCGACCATTTCTCGCACAGTCGCACTGGGACCACTATTCCTCTAAACGCATTCATGCATCGTATTTTACACGTTCTTATCGACCATTTCTTGCACTGGGACCACTATTGCTCTAGGCGCATTCATGCATCGTATTTTACACGTTCTTGTCGACCATTTTCCGCACTGGGACCACTATTGCTCTAAACGCATTCATGCATCGTATTTTACACGTTCTTGTCGACCATTTCTCGCACTGGGACCACTATTGCTCTAAACGCATTCATGCATGGCAATTTACACGTTCTTGTCGACCATTTCCCAGACTGGGACCACTATTGCTATAAACGCATGCATGCATCGTACTTGGCACATTGTTGGCGACTATTTCCCGCACTGGAACCACTATTGCTAACCGCCTAAGTGTATCATGGTAAAAACTAAAGGTGTGGGCGTTCAACGTAGTGACCAGTATTTCTAAATTATACGTTGTTGTCGACCATTTTGCGCACTGGGACCAATATATAATTGCTAAACGACTATATGCATCACAGTTCTGCATTGTTGACAAATTAACGCACCGGGACCAGGACTACACCAGTATTGCAAAACTGAATATACCATAACGAGTAATCACACACCCCTGCACATGTAACTCAGACAACAAGAGGCCCAGGGGTCTTTACGTCTGCTTGGTCACTTGCCAGAGAAAGGAACAGGTTAAGTTTATACCTTGCAAATATGTAGCTACTAACTGGCCATGTACCCAAGGTGAACCATGTTAACGAAAACCCAAAAAACAAATTAAAAAAGAAAAAAAAATCAAACATTTAATATTTTGGAAAAAGAAAAATGGCATGTACATGTAGATATGGTGGAGGGGTACCTTTCCACATAATTTGGCGTTAACATGATCGGTTATTTTTGAGAAAAAAAAAGTTCTACGGACGGTTGAGGGACGCAAGCGTGACGACATTGACCCTGCTGTGAGCAGCAGCACAAATCATCTGCTAAAAAAAGAACAAACCCGAGTTGGAGTTCCCAAAAGTATTGAATCCAAATTTTGACTTTAGTCAGATTCTTATCCGATAACACTGGCAAAAAAATAGATATGTATTTTCGAGAGCTCCTGATCTGTCCACTTCATTTTACTGCCAGTAGAGGAAAAATAAGATACATGTAGGATATGACAATGGCTTATATCTGGGTGTCCAGGCTTAAATATAGGACTTACGCTTTGCAGGCACATGGAATTTCAGATATCTATAGTATTGGAGTTACCGCGAATGAAGTTGGTAGTTTTATAATAATTTAGAGTTCAATGTTATAGTTTAAAGTTTAACACTAAGAAAGGTTCAAATGTAGTCATTTTGGATCGTGACTACCACCAATACATACATCGCACACCCATCTACTAACACATCTAGATATACCTGGCTAAAGATTCGGACATACATTTTAGTCGCATTGTTACAACCAAATAAGGAACCTCTTGGCTTGAGAAAATGGTACTTTTTTTCTGCATGTGGTCAACATGAAATGCATTTTAAAGTTTCTTGTAGACTGCAAATCTAAAGAATTTTATGGAGAAAAGTTAGCATGTTATTGTAATCGAGTAATGCAATACAATAATTTGACTAAATTAAAATTTCATTAAAGTTTCATATTACACTTGAAGCCTTGGGGAGGGGGGTTAGTATACAATTGACAAGTTTGACCTTGGATATGTCCAAGGCATTATGCTCTTTCGACCCACTTGTAGAATGTCCAAATGAAAATTCCTTTTCACTTTAATGTTATTTGTCTGGGTACAAAGTTGTGAGATCGCAATCGGCATAAAAGATGAGTCACGAATCTTAGTAATCCTATCACCTCTATACCTGGAGTGTGTACATGTTGCATGAAAATATAGAGATTGTGAAAAGATCAAGGTTTTAATATGAAAAACTCGATCTTTTCACGAGCTTAGTCATTAAAAAATAAAGACCATGAAGTTCTCGATCTTTTCACGTGAAATCATCGAGTTTTTCACAGTGACTTCAATATTTCACGGTCTCGCTTTTTTAATATGACGTGCTGTGAAATTTTAAAGTCGCATTTGCCGTGAAGAACTCGCAGTTTTCACAGGCGAGCTTATAAAGAACTCGATGTCTTCACGATGCTGTTAAATATTCGATATTTTCATGCAACGCAAGTCCCGTTGAGACTTCGATCTTTTCGCATGAAAAGATCGAGATCTTCACATTAAAATATAGAGATCCCCATTTATCGCCCGTGAAATTGTAGAGATTCAGGTATTATCGCTCAACTCTATTGTTTCACAGCTGTGAAAAAGTAGAGATCGGGCTATTATCGCCCAATCTGGCGAGTTGTTTGTTTCTTCATGCACCTAATATCGCTCGTGAAAAAAGCGAGACCTAGAGCATGTAAAATGCGAACTGTGAATGGCAAAAACGAAATTGCATTACA
>JAAUYG010172610.1_pt1 | contig 13093 bp, 10 predicted proteins | sample 7278091 | NCBI WGS metagenome assembly JAAUYG01 (sample SAMN14350201, study PRJNA611818) | marine sediment metagenome | isolation source: surface marine sediment (0.6m) | place: French Polynesia: Moorea | collected 2018-08
ACGGATGGCTTTATAATTTTTTGGTTATTAAGTTTATAAATTGGTACCTGTATTAAATACACCCCCCCCCCCCCCACACACACACACATATTTTTTTTTTTTTTCAATTTTTACAACTTTTATATTTTCAGTATAAACAGCCCTCCATTTACCACAATTTTATACCACATTGTTATAGCTGAATACGTTGATCTTAAAACTGCAGCGACCATCGTAATAGGTGTACCGAGGTCTTGACTTACCGTTGACATCGACCTTGATCACAGCGGAGTCCTGACCAAGTTCGTTCTCCAGCTGTAGACGGTAAGGTCCCTCGTCTGTCTTCTCTGCGTTTTTGATGGTAAGAATGGCATGTCTCTCCCCAACATCCACCCGGAATTTCCCTCCGGACTTGACTTCCTCGCCGTCCCGGATCCACTTGGCGGTGGGTTTGGGGTTCCCAGTGAAAGGGATCTTCAGGACTATGTCCTCACCCTTTTCGAATATGGCGCCTTCTTGGAATCGTGGGGGGACATTGATCTTGGGAGGGGCTGAAAAAACATATAACAACAGTGTCTTCTTATGCTGTCAGTTAAACAAGATTTGATATACCCCAGTACATGTTTGTATGTGGGGCATTAATGAATTCTATTTTTCCTTTGCTTAAACTTATGGCACTAAGGAAATTATTACTGCAGCATCATAGGGAAGTTACACAAGCTAATTTTCAAGAAAAACTGCATATATAAACCAGACTGCGTAATATCCACTGTCATAAATACTAAGAGTGCAAATTTTTAGTACAGATAGATGCAACTGTTAATATATTTATGTAGATCATCCAACAATTTCAAAACAAATACTACTAATAAAGAAATTTTAATCAATGTTTATAGCTTTATATTTCTATAATATCTATAATATATATAGAATAGGAATTTTACAACCCAGCCCTAATAGCAGATATATAGTAGCACAAAATCCACAATGCATATGTTACATAGCAAGGAAAAATCTACCAATACTTTAACTGCGTTGAGAACTATTAAACTGCTCAATTATTTCAGTATGCTTACATCGTATCTTGAGATCGGCTCGGCTGGACCTGGACCCAGCCTTGTTGCTGGCTTTCACACAGTATTCGTCCGCGTCCTCGCCAAACACGTCGTGGACGACCAGGATGTGACGGTCTCCTTCCTTGCTGATCTCACACTTCGGGCCGTCTGTCAGCTCGCGGGTACCCTTGTACCTGGATAATCAATTACATGCAAATTCTTCACATATAATCTTAGGGATATCCCATTAAAAAGTATTGGAGGGGGTGGGGGGTGGAGCTGAAACATTTTCAACCTCCCCTAGAAATTCCCCACTACAACGTCCATTCCTCTCACGATTTTTTTTTTTTAATTTTCTGTACCACCCCTCCACCCCCACCACATATTTTCATATCTTTTGAGGGCCACCCCCCCATACCGGTACTTTTTAATTGGATAGCCCTTAGTCGTCTCACCCTTAGCAGCTATGAATGTCAATGCTTAATGGTAATTCAGAAGTTAGTCACATTTACATCTGTTTAGTACACATTTAACATTATAACTTGGAAGAATTATAACTTGGAACTTTCCTTACCAAACCTGAGTGCACTGTTCTCTAACTAATAACAATACAGCAGCAGAGCCATCAATTTATATGTTTATAGGATTTTTTTACTATGCTTATGAAAGCGCCATTTTACCATGTGATTTCTGTTCCCGGGCTGCTGTCAATCTGGCATTCAAACTTGGCGGATCGTCCCTGTACCGCGTCCACCTTCCTCAGAGCTGAGGTGAACTCCGGCAGTCTGGCCGCTGTGTAAGACACAAACATGCCCGGTCATTATTACAACTTACAGATCAATATGTAAATGTGAAAGGACTTCTAAAGTTTAAAGTCTTGCAACAATACTTCATTATTAATTTCATGGTCAAGTCAAACCAATTTAGAATATACAGTACAGTGGTCACTCTATTTTACAACCCTTTAAAGACTACCTTGATCACAAGACCACATAATTTGGCTCCATAAAGGGATTTTGTGTGCTATGGAACCTTTTAGATGACTTGCAATAAAAGACTACATTTTAAAGGTCATATGGGTGGTCTTAGAATACAGGGACCCTATAAAGCCTGTGTGCATACCTTTGGGATCTTTGACCTTGACCTTTCTGGTTGCCGTGGAAGGTTGGCTCTCGCCGGCTTCGTTCACAGCGAACACGCGGAACTCATATTCTTCGTCTTCTATTAGGTTAGGTACATTGAAGATATTGGCTGGTGTCGGTACGTGGTTGACACGAGACCAGTTATCTGATTTAACGTCCTTCTTTTCTATAATGTAACCCTTGATGCCGCCGCCACCGTCACTCCTGGGTTTGTCCCATGTGAGGCTGACGAAGTCTCCGCCCACCTCGGTGACATCGGGGATACCAGGCATGCCAGGGGCATCTGGATCAGAGATTGGGAGTCGTAATCTGGTATATATCAATGGTTTAATAATTGGACAGAGCATTTAAACCCAACAGAGGATTGAGGGACTTTGTGGGTGATAAGGGAACTTTCATATCTGATATTGGATATAAGTTGTCTTATTCAAAGTTTTCCTTTTACTGAAACACCAAAAAGTTTTTTTCCTGTCTAAAAAGAATCATGTGATTGTTCAAATATACAGGTCAAATTATATATTATAAATTTTAAATAGTTATGAGTTATCAACATGGCTGAATAACTTTATAATTTTGATATTTTGATACCCACAAGTCTATACACATACTCATCCAAGATATTTTTACATAGATACATGTATGTATACACAAGTAACAGCTAGGACATTTACTTTTAATATATATGTTCAATTGTGGACTCATTTCAACTCCGATATTGCACTACTGAGCCTTGGATTATTATAAGAGTAATCTGAGAAATGCAAACATAGGTACGGGTATACCAATATGCAGCTACAGGTGTACTGATAGGTAGGTACAGGTGTACTGATAGGGAGGTACAGGTGTACTGATAGGTAGGTACAGGTGTACTAATAGGTAGGTACAGGTGTACAGTGGTCCCTTCATTTTAAGACCACCTCTTTAACCACAAATGTGGTCTTAAATTGGAGGTGGTGTTAAAATGGAAAGATATTTATTTTGAAAATATAAGAATGCTATCACTGACAGCTGGTCTTAAAATGGAGGGAATTGTTAAATAGAGGGGTCTTAAATGTACTAACCTATAGGTACCGGTATGCTAAAATGCAGGGTACAGGTGTACTAGGTAGCATGTAGGTACAGGTGTACTAACCAAATGGCAGTTTGGCAATGATGGAGTTCTCGGCTTCCAGTGGCTCTCCAGTGCCATTCTCATTGACTGCTGACACACGGAACTTGTATTCCTTGTTTTCCAGCAGACCCTGGACGTCTATCTCTGTATCCTGGTAACAGGGGAGGAATAGGAGAATATATAGATATATAGTTTTCCCATTGGGAAAGGAGCATCAATGCACATGTGTAGCAACATTTAATTTTTCCAAATTGTCCATAATAGCAAAAATGTCCATATAGCATGTGATAACATAGTGTGACAACTGATATCTATAATTAATTTGAGGATTTAACTAATCCATTAAGCCAAACCTGGGCCCTTATGTCTCACTAGAATAACTACTCATATACCTGCAGCCATGCACCGTTGTTAAAGAAAGTGGAACCTTGAAGTTTACACTCTGAGCATGACCAAGGCTTAAATAGCAATACAGTAAAATGCATGTTGGAAACTGTATCAGATAAGCAGAAAAAAAAAAGACTGATGAAGTTTTACATTTTTGATAGAAATATCATCCTTCTAACCACACTGAGTCTGTTGAATGCAGGACACTACTGGTAGTTCTTCAGGGGATATTTGTAGCTTTGCAGAGACAAAAACCTTTGTGGTAAAGTTTGTGGCTGTATTACCTTGCCGAATGAAGACACCGTTGTCCAGTAAGGCTTCCCGACTTCCTGTTTCTCAACCAAATAGTGATTGATTCTGGCGCCGCCATCATCTCGCGGGGCCTTCCATTTGAGGTGACACGAGTTCTTGGTGATGTCGGACACCTGGAGTGGTCCACCACATTTCCCTGGGGGGCCTGGGATATATAAACCATGGCCGTGAGCTGGTTACCATGACTACACAGTGAAACCTCAGAATTTAAAAGACCATTATAAAATGGTCTTACCATGATTATTGTGTCTTATATTTGCCATGTGACTGTTATAAACTGGTGGTCTCAATCTGAAACTATTAAACTGCGAAAACATACTTTGGTACTACTGGGAAGTGGTCTTTATATTGCAGAGTGGTCTTAATTCTGAGGTGCTTGGAAAGTGAAACTATAACAAGCATATCAGCAGACATGATCTATTCCAAGAAGCCAATATAATAAGCCACTTACATTTGACCTTGACCCCAAATTCCATGACCCCCTCGCCGCTGTCGTTGCCAACTTCCACACGATATTTCCCTGTGTCGTCAATGTCGGCTTCTGGAAACCACATAGGGTTAAAAAATCAATACTTGTCTCAGCTAAAGTTATAAATTATAAATGCACAAAAGATGCATCCAGAGGCATAACAATGGCCTCATTTAAATTGCGATCATGTTTTTTTCTAAAATTCAAAATATTCAAAACTATAATTTTAGGTACTTCGAAAAACTAGACTGAGAATTTCACCTTTGATCTGCAAGATAATGTAATCATCGTAAGGGGTGAACTTGATTCGGTTGTTGTCCGGCACTTCCCGGTTGTTCTTCTTGAGTTTGAAGTTGAATGGTCCCTTGCCGGTGAATGGAATTTTCAGTTTGAGCGAGTCTCCCTTGTCCACTGATTGGTCCTTTATGTCACGGTCAAATGTGGGCGGAGCTAAAAACACAAAAGACAATGATACTTACCAGGCCAAACCATGGAAATACCCTGAAAAGAAGTCTACAATGAAAATGCCTCTCCAGTAAGATTTCAGAAGGTTTATAATATTTAATAGACTCCCGGGAATAGACTGAGTCAACCTGGATAAAAAGACATACCCAGTCATTTCGTCATAATGCAACCATGCATGACATGCTGAAGCTTCCTGAATGCATATAAAGACCATTAAAATTATCACTTATCAAGTGACATTATGATTGCTGATGGTGACATACAACGTTAGACTAGGATAAGAAATCTGTGTGTAAAGACACTATATGTAGCGGCCTCTCCACTTTAACTGTTTGGTAAAGCATTTAGACGTGGGACATTGCCCAAATACAAAGATACATTGCTTCAGGTTTATGGGTCAGGAGTTCAAATGGCCCAGATTGGCCCAGTTTAGCCAACTGCTAATTGTGTAGAGAAAAAAGCCCTAAAGCTGGTGTCATATCTGGTAAGGATTACTTACTCTGTACGTCCAGTTTGACGGTGGTTGAGTCCCGTCCTGTTGGGTTGATGATGTCACACGTGATCTCCCCGGCGTCAGCCTCGTGGACGTCCTTGATGGTGAGAGAGACTTTACCGTCATCCTCGGTGATCCTGTACTTGCCACCGGGACGGATCTCTATACCGTCCTTGAACCTGTACAGGGAAAACAAGACGATGTAACAATAATACAGTGTAATTATACAGTGTAATTTTGCAATAACTCATTCATTACTGTTGTAAATATCTCTTACGGTGACACCAGTCTTCAGAGACCACTGTCATCAAATACCTGGCAGAAGGGTCTACATTTCAGCGAAATTGAACCTGTCACCAAAGTCCACCTGTCTTGAGAGACCATATCTTTACTGCCAATGGGGTGGTTTTACTGTACAATTGTGAGGTGGCGTTATTTCTGCGACTATTGACATTAAAGTTTTATTTATGCTTGGATATGGTCTTTACTTTGAGGTGATCTTAATTCTAAGGTGGTCGCAAAGTGAGGCTCTATTGTATAATACAAAGACTTTTGCATTTTTATTATCAAACTTTAGCATACTTACTTCATTTATACACTATCTGTATGTGGCATATACATGTAAATACCAATAGTCCTGTGTCTGTAGAAACATAGTGCGCCTTTCCTCTACTAAAAGCATTATTATGATAACTATGGTCTGCAATGATGTCAACATAATTTAAATGATATTTATTGAACACAATCAGTGTCATATGTTCATTTTGATATATTAGCAGTACCACATCTACTGTGTAACCCACCATTTGACCTCTGGCAGAGGTTCCCCAGATACCACGACGTCAAACTTGGCGTCCTCTCCCCGGGGAGCTGTCGTATTGCTGGGTTTCTTAACAAACTCGGGAGCCACGCCAGCTAAAACAAAGAAATAAATTACATATACAACATAATGGTAACACAATCTCAATTTAACTCATACATGTACAACGCTGCTCCCTGCGAATTTAGACACTTTATTTTTAAACTTCCCTCTGTTTAAAGGCCAGCCACCAGGGATAATACTTAAAAACCATGTAGGGTGAAATTCCTAAACTGTACTTAATTCTGAAGCCACTGAGTGTTCTGAACTCTGGGGTGGTCTGAAGTCTCTAAGGTGGTCTAACAGTATTTCGGGGTGGGGGTCTTAAAGTGGACCTTCCCTGTATACCTAGTACTATCTAACTACACAGTCACAAAGAAGACATCAATATATACAGTGTCAGTGTAATCACTTTATAGGAGCAATCAGAAAATTCAATATCAGTGAATCTAGCATACAGGTTGTGTTTGTATCTGGATACAGTGGGCCCTATGATTTAAGACCCCTCCATTTAAGATTCCCTCTACTTTAAGACTGTCCATCAGTGGCACCATTATATATATATTATATGTTTAGTAATATAAGTATCCCTCTATTTTAAGACCACATTTTCCCAGATATATGGCTGGCCTTAAAATGTGAGTACCACTGTATTACAAAGCAGTGTTAGGTCTATGGGAAATTGAATATTCAAAGCTGATATACTGATACAATGAGCGAGAATGACTCGGTACTACACTTCTTTGACCAGTTCCAAGATGGCGCTGGAATTACCTTTCTTTTCTTTGACCTTGACAGGGGCTGTGGCAAGACTGTGGTCACCTTCGCCAGCGGCTGTAACCGCGGCGACTCGGAATTCATATTCCTCTCCCTCGTCAAGGTTGGGTACGGTACAACTTTCCCCTATCATGGGGTAATCATTGACCTTCTCCCAGCCCCCTCCAGGCTTACGCTTCTCCACATTGTAACCTGAAAGGTTGCCAGGTAACATAGGAATTGTTACATGTTACTATGGAATTGTTACCAATTGTTAACAGCTTTAACCAGAAAATATACTATGAAGCCTTCAAGGCTAATAAACTTTAATATTGTCAGTTATCAGTTTAGCTACCCTATCATTGCCTTTGTCGGTAGAAGTGTGAATAAGATATCTATGTATCTAAGCTTGACTAGGCTGTTCCAACCTTTGATCTTGCTCCCTCCATCACTTCTGGGTTTCGTCCAGCTGAGATCGACAGTGTTTCTGCCAACTCTGTCAACATTAGGAATTCCAGGAGGAGTGGCCTTGGCTGCAAACATCAGAGTGGACACTACTGATAATATCTATCACACACTGCTATCTATTTTCTAGATGTAGAACATGTATTCCCAGAAATTTATTAAAGAAAATGTTTCTTGTCAATGAATGGTTACATCTGATGATTTGGTTTCAGCCTGGGACGAAACAAGCTATGACAATGTACTATGTTGAATGTTATCTAATATTATGACATTGTACATTTTCCTTCAAAAACAAATCTATTACTAATCTACTACCTAATTAATAAGGAATTAAAATACTCTTCAATCAATTGCTTGGTGGTTAATTCAAATCCAATATCCTACGCTTGATCCCAAAAATAAATTGCAGCAAAACTTGAATTTCCACAATATCATATTAATTTCTGCAGTATTTTTGTAGTTTTACGTAATTCCTGTTGGAATCAACACATCTGTGCTCGAAAAAGCTGTGCAATACAGATTACCATACACAGGTGCAATTACAGAATTTGCTATGAATAATCACATGATTTAGTAGCGATTACCAACCAGTTTTATGTAAACAAGTAACCTCAGTATTAAGTCAGTGGCCTATACGTACTGGCTTTAGGTTTGGTTGTGACTTCGCCCGAACTGTCGCTGGGTTCGCCGACTCCAGCCTTGTTCTTGGCTCTCACACGGAACTCATAATCCGTGTCCTTGTCCAGACCATCCACTGGAATACAGGTGGACAAGGCATGTTATAACGTACTGCAGAATGAGTCACTGTTTAATGGTTACTCAGAATGGTAGTGGTCAAGTAATCTGTGAAAGTATTTTGAGCTCCTAAACCAAGAAAATAGCACCCTATAAGAACTGGCGATATTATAAACTTTCACTAAATAGAAGTATTTTTTTAATTGCAATAAATTTGCTAATATATATATTCAAGGTTTATCCAGGTGTTGTGAGAGCAAATTAAGACATCTTATTAACATGTAAAGGATTTTAAAAAAATTTTCCTGAACTCTACTCTAATTCTTCGAGATCATGTGTATTATATCAAGTTACTACCATCGCCATGGTTATGTTTTGATAGTCTATATGTAAGACAAGAACACTACAGAACCTGGTGTACAGTAGCTCCCCGTGTTAGTGGCTACTCTCCACATAGGCCACCCTCCCTAATGTGGCCAAATCCCGCTAGTATTATGACAGTATTCAGTTCTACCTTTCTAGCCTATTTCCCTAATGTGGTGTAAGCCTAAATACTTCTTGGCAAACAGGGCGGCCATATTAGAAGGAGACCATAATATACAGACATAGGATTCCAAACATTTTATGAATGAAGAACAAAGCTTCTTACTCTTAAATATTCAAAGCATTCTTTTTCAAAGGACAACACATATTGCCAACACATTACTGTCAACTTGCTTTGCCTATTTTCCCCTATATTTACCTGTGAAGGAAGTATCTTTGCAGGGGAATTTGTCGTTGACAGGCTGCCATTTTCCACCCTTCTCTTTCACCTCCACCACGTAACCTTTGACTTTGTCCCCTCCGTCGTCCTTGGGCTTGGTCCAGGACAGAGTGACAGAGTTCGCGTCAACGTCCTCGATTTTGGGACGTCCCGGATTTCCAGGCGTATCTGGATTATAATAACAAAGCTCAGTCAGCCCTCAGATATATTTGGACTTGAACATGCATGATTTTATATGCTCAAGCATTCCTAACTGATTACCAGTTCACATGCATAATTAATCAGATGTAAATTTCTGCTTTGAATGCATTTCGTTACAGACGGTTATTGCTATCATAGCTGAACTATAGTCAACATTTTTATTCTAAATCATCACACAAATCGGCTGTTAATATAAATTTGGCCAAAATCAATACAGCAAACTTATGAAGCATTTTTTGGCCATATGAAGTAGTCAATGAAACCACAGAAGTCTGCCTGCAGATGGATCAATTATAATACCACCTCTCTTAAAGGCCACTGCACAGAGAGCACACTCTCAAATCAAGTACATTTAATGTCATTGAGTCAGTTGCAAATGTCCACCTGTCTTCAGAGACCACATTTTTATGGCCAATGGTCTTTCCAGACAGGTTCTACTGTACATGTAAATTCTCTCTTACCAAATGGATGTTTAGCAGTGATAGGTTTGCTGGTCTCCAGTGGCTCTCCCTGGCCCTGCTCGTTGACAGCGGACACACGGAAGTCGTACTGCTCGCCTTCCTCCAATCCCATCACCTCACACTCCGGGGTTCGGCAGAACTTACTGACCGGCTCCCAGATTCCCTTCTTCTTATTACGTTTCTCCACAACATAGTGGCTGATGGGGCTCCCACCGTTGTTCTGGGGTAAGGATACAAACAATATAAAGCTTGACAATATTTTACTACCTTATATTTAAAACTTTTTATTACAATGTATTTTATATTACTTTTTTTACTGAAGATGACAGCAAGATGCTTGGCTAAAAAATTCAGGGAACTCTAATAGAGTTTACAAATGACTGAGTAGCTAGAATAATGATCTTTTATTACAAATTTTGTTTATATGAAGACCATGGTTTGGTATGCAAGGGTTACCATCGCTACCGTACTTCATCGAGTTTTTACAAGAATGGCAGCAGTCTTGAATACTAGCAACATCTGTGCATACTGGTAAAAGTAAAGAGAACACAGATATTTCGACGTATTACTCGTTTCACCTGTACAATGATTTCCATGTATCTAGCATAACTGGCTAGAGTAAAGTTCTTCAGTGTGGGTGCTGCAAGCACTACGTAACCAAGACTGCTGGCATTACTACAGTACCGCTCCCTCTCTTAGCAGCCGCCCTCTCTAATGTCACCAAAACTTTCCCCCATTACACAGAATGCATACATTCTCCCTCTCCACAAAAGCCACCTCTCTAATATGGCCACGGTATATTGCCAGGTAGGTTGGCTATATTACAGGGGTGACAGACCACTGTGTGTTACCTTGGGTGGGTTCCAGGACAGCTGGCAGCTCTCTGGAGTGATCTTAGAGGCTTCCAGTGGACCTTCCGGTGCTCCGGGTTTGTCTGTGAAAATATAACAGGTAGGAATATCAACACTGCCCAGATCACGACGGAGTGTGCTCTGAATTCATTACAAACTTTTTACCAAAAAAAAGTGGTGTTAAATTGAAGCCCACATTTTTTTTTCAAATAGATGTCCGGTCTTAAAATGATGGCCGGTCTTAAAATGGAAGGATGCTTCAATACAGTAAGTCTTAAAATTAAGTGATCCATTGTACTGGACTGTTGATTACTGAGTTTCCTTCGCAAATAGAGTCTGATATACATGTAATATATTCACTGGATTTGTATACAGTGAAACCTGTCTCAAGAGACCACTGCGAGAGACCACCTGTCTTGAAAGACCATACATTTCTGGCAGAAGGACCTACATTTCAACATAACTGAACCTGTCACCAAAGACCACCTGTCTTGACAGACCACATTTTTGTGGCCAATGGGGTGGTCTTTCAAGATAGGTTCCACTATATTAACACACAGGCCAGGCACTGTCTGTCTTACCTTGTACAATGACGTTAATATTAGCCGTGTCCTGTCCCTTCTCGTTTTTCAAGGTCACAGCATAGTTGCCCTCGTCGCCCTTCTCAGCAGCACGGCAGTGCAGGATGATTTCATCCTCCGTCTGCTCGAAGCTGATACGACTGTCAGGGACGATCTCCTTGGCTCCCTGTATATCACACAATGTGGGACAGTTAACGTAAATAGAGTTAGTAATAGTTATTGATTAAAGTTGTTTGTTTTCTTGAAAATGTGAAATAAATCATAAAGTATTATAACAAGTATTATATACATGCATCACCGAGTTTCCTCTGCAAATTGAGTTTGACACAAGTTTTGACATTCGTGATTTCTCAAAGATGGTTTCATGAAACTCTTAGCCTGGAAGAGTATAATACCATATACTGAAACCGAGTTATGATTCTATTTTTTTTTCTAAATGGTCTTTTCAATATGTAAGATCTATCAGTGGTAACAGGTTATCCTATTACATGTAATCCTGGCTCTTAGTATTACAGTGGTCCCTGTGATTTAAGACCCCTCTATTTAACAAATCCCTGCATTTTAAGACCGGATATCAGTAGCACCACTCATATATTTTCAGTATAAACATCCCTCTATTTTAAGACCACCTTCAATTTAAGACCATATTTTGCTGGCTGAATGGGCAGTCTTAAATCACAGGGACCACTGTATAGCAAAAAAACACAAATTTATCTGTCTTTGACAAACATTTTATCATTAAAGAGTTAATACTCATAGAGGTAGCATGGACCTCTGAAGCCTTACATTGAACCAGGTTGCCGTGGGAACTGGACTGCCCTTGAATGGAATCCTGATACGGAATGGTTCCCCAGCAACGGCCTTCACGTCACTCATAAACGGATCCAGAAGGATCTTGGGAGGGCCTAGAACAACAAGGCAGGGAATGGCTGTTTAACTCGTCTCTGGACACATATTGGAACATATGACTGTACATAACACCTTGCATTTATAAAATTCGATATCAAATTTGAACACAGGGTTTTTCCTCATATGAGGTTGATTCAAACAGACACAATGGTCTAAACGACCCTCATTTGACAGGATGTTAATCTAGGCAGCAGGTACAACGAAACCCATCATGAGAGACCACTGCCATGAGAGACGACCTGTCTTGAAAGACCAGATATTCTGGCAGGAGGTTCTATATTTCAATGTAATTGAGCCTCTCACCGGAGGCCACCTGTCTTGAGAGACCACAGGTTCTACTGTACTATAAACCAGAGGACACCTATCTATGTGGAGCAATATTTGACAGAAGGGGTGTCCTTATTATAGAGGGACTACTGTACTGTATGCTATGTACTGTTTGCCTGCAATTATTGAACTCCCACTGAAGCCCACTGTTACGATGCACTAACTCACACAGGAAGAGATATCGTATAAAACCACATACTTGGTGGTGGTGCTGGACGGATCGCCTTGTCAGCTTCTGCAAACTTGCCGGGGCCAGCTTCGTTGACCGCTGCCACTCGGAATTCATATGGACGGCCTTCTACCAAGTTCTTGACCGTGAACTCGGTGTCGGGTACCTCAGTAGGGCTGGCTCTGCAATAACACAATGGCTGGGCTAGTACTGATGGTTTCCTGTGTCCCAAACAACTTTACATGTGAGATTATTTTGATATTCTAATATGCATAGAGTGGTCCCTCTATTTTAAACCCTTTATTTTAAGACCACCTTGATTATAAGACCACCTATTTTGGTCCAAAAGTGCAATTTTGTGTACTATTGACCCTTTGTTCTAAGACCATCTGCAATATACAGTGGTCCCTGCATTTTAAGACCACCTCCAATTTAAGACCATATTTTTCTGGCTGAAGGGGTGGTCTTAAAATGCAGGGACCACTGTATATTGCAGGTGGTCTTAGAACAAAGGGTCAATAGTACACAAAATTGCACTTTTGGACCAAAATAGGTGGTCTTATAATCAAGGTGGTCTTAAAATAAAGGGTTTAAAATAGAGGG
>JAAUYG010112532.1_pt1 | contig 13091 bp, 8 predicted proteins | sample 7278091 | NCBI WGS metagenome assembly JAAUYG01 (sample SAMN14350201, study PRJNA611818) | marine sediment metagenome | isolation source: surface marine sediment (0.6m) | place: French Polynesia: Moorea | collected 2018-08
AAAAATAGAAAGTGGTACTCATGGTACTAATAGCTATAATTTAATTGAAACAGTGGCTCATTTTTTGCTAAGGGAAGAAAGGATGAAAATTAAGGTTGAAATGGAGTGCATGATTGAGGGTTTGGACTACATTCTAACAGTAACTGCACATGCAATTTTATTAATAAATATGCCCTAGTTGTCACAATGTGCCACAGCTTATATTTTCGGTTTAAACATGATAAACGTTCGATTGATTTTAATAGTACTTGAACTTTTAAAACCCCATGACTGTTGACCGAGTAAGCCAGATAACTACTAGTACAGTGGACGGTGTCCCAGCCACTGTGCTGAATGAAGAATCACCTAGAGCATGTAGGACTAGGGAGGAAGGTTCTGCACTAGTGCCCTGAAAAGGAACAGTTACAATGTGTTGCTCAGTATGAAATGAAAGGCTGTAAGCATGGTAAGAGCATGCCTCAGGGCAATGTCACTGTTATGCTCAATCACTAGGTAAGACGGGCTCATGGAGCTAGCCTTTACATTTCTTTGTGGGCTAACAACATGAACAATGTCCCTGGTGACTGGTGAACCCCTAAACAGCCCTCCGTCATTGTGTGGGCCACCTGTTGGCAAGGGACCCTGGTGACAACGGAGCCTATTAATTTATATTCACTTTTTCTAAGCGGGCGAACTGGGCCCCATTTCCTGCATGTGCCCATAAGACTTTGTCCTTGCATATTTATTACCTTGATTAGCTTTGCGGAAGCAGTTTAATAATATTCTTTCTTTTTAGCTGAGTTGCTCCAAGAAAAGCAGTTTTGATTTCGTGTTGGCGTGGAAGTCTTGTTAAACTGACAGGCATGTTGTTCATCATTTTCTTATAATTACAATTTCTGCATATCCTACGATCTAGGTATGTGGACTAACACCAGCATGTATTAGGGGGGTATCCGCCTATCCGAATACAGTAGTCGCTCTTTTAGTGGCCACTCTCAACAGATACCACCCTCTGTAATAAGACGATAAATCTTTTCTGCTACTACTGCATGTACAGTAGTCCCTCTATTTTACAACCCTCCATTTTAAGACCACCCTTGATTATAAGACTGCTTGATTTGGTCCCAAAGGGCAATTTTCTGTGTTGAATGACCTTTATTTTAAAACCACCTGCATTATAAGACCACATTTTCTTGGTCCTATGGGTGGTCTTAAAATGGAGGGACAACTGTACTGTCAATGTGTTTACTTCACCTTGTTACAGAAGCCACCTTCTTTGCAAATAGGGTGGCCTTATTGGAGAGGCACTACTGTATTGTAGATAACCATCTGTAGAGACATCAGTTCAGGTGTAACCACATCTTGAACACTGTGGGGATGTTTGGTGTGTGCTTGTTTGATGTACAGTTTGACCATACTGAGATTCCTTTGTACAGTTTTCTAATGGGCTGCTTTCTCATTGTTTCCAGACCACCTTACTACTAGCTAAGGCTATTGTACCGGCCCACTCTGGCATTGGGCATCCTCATCTGTCCATCAAAGGGATTATCTCTGAAGCTATTGGGCTAGTTTGATTCAAACTTATGACATGGGTTACTCTAGACCATGGAGAGTTCTTACGCTTGATTCATTCATTAAAGATTGATCCAAATTTCATGAATTTTATACAGAATAAATGCATTCTGTTATTTACTGTTCAAATTCCACTTTATATTGTATTGCCTTGGTTTGTGGTTTGCTCAGTTGAGAATGCAGTAAACATGGTACATGTGGTAAAAGTGCATAAAAACAGGTGCTTTACGCTCTTTCCAGAAGTCTGTAACAAACCCCAACAAGAAGGAGTCGACGGGATTGGAGTCCCCATCAAAGCAGCTGAAAAAGGGTCCTTCAGCTTCAGCCAGCCCAGTTAAGTCACCTGTGGCCAATTCAAAGAATGAGAATGGCAACAAAAAGCCTGCCAAGAAAAAGCCTGACCGACCTCAAAAACCTAAGCCTAAGGTCTCCTTACCTGTTCCAAAACCTGCACCTAAGAGCACAACTGGGAAGAAAACCAGCCCTTCTCCCAAAAGGACAACTGGACCTCTGTCAAACCAATCAGGTAGTAACGCCAATGGTAATAAAGCCAAAATGAAAAAGGGAACTGCTAAGAAGACTGGAGAAAAGGGCAAGAAAACCAAGGCACCTGGACAACAGAAAGTACAGACTTCACCGAAATCTTCACCAGAGAAGTCCGAAAAGCCAAAGTCAAAAGTCAAAGTGGCAGTGGCTTCAAAGAGTGCTACCAAGTCTTCTAGCAGTGGAGCTGCATCTAGCCCCAAAGCAGAGGCTGCAGTACAGTCTGTTCTGCCGACACCGTCAAAGTTGGGAGCAGCATCCGCTAGTGTGTCATCTGGTGCCCCGACATCTCTTAAGTCTTCCAACGACCAGAAGGTGCAGGTGAAGCAAGAGGGCACATCTACTACAAAGTCTGCTCCTCCGGCTAAGCCTGCCGTGGATTCTCCCAGTGGGAAGAAAGCACCTGCAAGCACAGAAGCGTGCGGGAAATCTGCCTCACAGAAGACCGGTGCGGATAGTAAACTTGATAAAAACAAAGCAAAATCTGCCAAATCAAATACAAGCCAAAAGTCAAAATCTACAGCAAAAGCACGTCCTACCAAGAAATCAAATGACCCATCGAAACCTGGAAAGAAGGCTCAGAAATCTGTGTCTGGAAAGGGCAAAGAAGATGCAAAGACTGAGTCAAAGGCAGCATCTCGCTCTCAGTCAGGAAATTCTACTATCAACACTGGCAAAGAACGGTGTAAGTCGCCTGCAGAGGTTAAGGGGAGATCTGTGGCTGGGAGAAAAGTCAATGCTGCCTTGAAGGTTGAGCCTATGAGCACCAGCGAAAGTAGCACAGAGTCCTCCGACGATGACTCAAACTACAGGACTATGCGCAAAAGGAAGAAAACCAGTGCTGATGTGTATAAGAGTCGTCATAATATAGGTAATCGCGGTGCAGCCGAGCGAGTTGGTTCGTACCGCGAGTCAGAGATAGCTCTAGTGTTTCCTGATGGTTTCTGGTCGGCTGTGAAGCTAGATGTGTCTTCGCCAAGTCCTACTAGACCATCACGCCGAAGCTCGGTGCACAAAGAGAAATCATCAGACATGGACACGGCTAGAGATGATCAACAGAGTAGTACTGCCAGAAGCACTCCATCTAAATCACCAAGCCCAAGTAAAAGCCCAGAGAGAAAGCCTGCATCCGACCAAGGTAAGGAAACTACATCGAGCAAGAAGCCTGTGAAGAAGGATGCTTCTTCTAAGAAGGAAAATCCAGCCAAAGGTTCCAACACTGGGCAGCCGGGGAGAAAGAAAAGGACGCAAAGTGAGGAGAAAGCAGGACAGTCCAAAAAGGTACAGAAGTCGAAGGGGAGACCTACAAAGGCCCACGAAGACAGTGACACATCATCAGATGAAACAAGTGATTCAGACTCTGATACAGGTACTGAGTATCAGAAGACAAGGAAGGCGGCCAAATCTCAGACTGGGTCCAAACAGAATGCCTCCAAGCTGAAGAAAACTGTTGGCAAAGGCAAGGTGGCCAAGGGCCCAAAAAAGCCGTGGTATGCTGGCCTGCAGCCTCGACCTTTGCGGATCAAACGCACAGCGTGTCTTAATGCCGGGGCCATTGTCAGCCTTATGTATGAGAAAGAAGAACCACAAGTGAAGAAAGTGCGTACTAGTATGGAGTCCGATAGTGAGGAGGAAGATGAGGATGATATTGGAGACACGACCAGCAGTTCCAGTGAGCTCAGCCTTGATACGTCCTCCAGCTCTGAGGATGAATCTGGCCGGGGTGGAAAGGACAAGAAAGCTTCTCCAGCTAAGGGCTCTTCTTCTTCTGCTTCTGCTAAGTCAAATGTAACCAAGGGCAAGGGTAGGAGAACGGTGGAGAGGAAGAAAAAGAAGGTAAAGATGAAGGGTCGGGTGAAAAAGAAGAAGGCGGAATCAACGAAACGTGAAACTGAGCAAGACATACCCCTGTGGCCTCCACCTAAACGGATGGCAAGCCTTAATGCTACAGTAAGTACCAGTAAATTGTAGAATCAGTCTTTCAAAAGTTTCCAAGCTATTAAACTAATGGTTCTTAAATAAAATTGTTGATATTCGTTGCCGCTTTTGTACCATTTGAATCAAAGCAGCATTCTTTCTTAATTTGCTTGCTAATAGATTTCTAACACCCCATGTAATGCTTAGTATCATCAAAACAATTCGAGGGACTTCTACTGTAATTTTCAATCTTTTGGTGCCCTCTGCAGTTTTCATGCTCTCAACCATAGAGATCGAACAACAGCTGTACACCTGATACCTCTTTCCTCCCAGGCCATCCTGGCTGCCTGTAGAGACGAGAGGGTCAAGCGGCCACGCGATGCAAGGGATAACAAGCCAGAGTTGCCAAGGAAGTCCATGGAGAGCGCCAGCAGGGATAGACAGGACAGCACAGGCAGCGGGACAGATGTGGGGAAGGAGGATAACATATCTGAGGGGAATGAACAACAGCAGCAGAGCAGCCAGGATAAACAGGATAAATCCAAGATGCCTGGTCAAACCAAGGGCTCGGAGACCAGTCGGGAAGTCCAGGCAGAGGTGGTCCAGATTAAAGTTAGCGAGACAGCTTCCCAGCCAGTGCAGTCTAGTACAGTGACCGCTACTGTGGTTCCTAGCCCAGAAGTGAACAGTCAGCCGCCGGTGACCCAGCCTCTGCCAGGCAACCAGACAGCACTGGCGTCTCCAGGGATCGGTGGTCTGGTACAGAGTCAGACGCCGCGACCAGCCGAGACCAGACAACAATTCCGTCACCCCACCCCAGGCAACCCTCCCCTCCCTAACCAGTCGCCAGATGTACAGATCCTGGAGGTGAAGCCGGCCTCGGCAACCGCTGGCTCCTATACTGCCCCTGCCCATGCCGTACGTCATGGACACCATGGTTCTGTACCGCATTCCGGCAGCTATCAGTACCCAACCTCTACAGGTAGCGGGAGTCAGATACAAGGTCGTTACCCTGGTTCTCAGCCTCATCCAACTGTCAGACAAAACTTCCCTGTATCCTCTGGCTCACGTAGGAACTTTGGAGCAGCTCATTCTGGCTACCCCCCTGCCCAGGCAATGTCGGGCTCCCAGCCATACCACGGTCATCAGAAACAACCTGGTCAGTTCCAGGGAATGCCACCCCATCTTGGTGGTGGACGGCACCCGCACCCCACCCCACAACCCCACCCTGGTCAGCCGCAGGATAGCCAGCATGCCCACTATGCAGGGTACAGCCAGCAGCAGCAGCATCCTCATCGTATGGTCTCTCCAACTCGGCAACAACAAGCTGTGCCCCAAGGTCACCAACAGTTCCCCACGACACAGAGTCATGGTTACCACGGCCAGCAACCGCCTCCGGGCACCAACCCTCAGAGTTACCCTCAAGGTTACCCTGGCAGTGGTCATCGCCCCGCCGGCCCTACCCCACAGCCACAGAATCTCCCAGGATACCACGCCCTGCCCTCGGGCTCTCACCCCAAACCTAAACTCGAGCCGGTGTGCACTACCCCAGGTCCTCGTTTCCAATCCAAAACGGAGCGTCCGTCTTCCACCTATACCCCACAGATGATGTCAGGGGGTGGGGTAGGGAGTACCGGTAGTGGCAACAACCAGGGCACTGCGGCTGGAGGACAGAGTAACCCTGCACATGGCTCCTCCCCGATGGGTAACACATGTACCTATCCCTACCCCCACAGTAACAGCAGCTCAGTATTGCCAGCCGACCACTGCCAGACTTACATGATGGACAGTAACAACACATACACTATGATGCCTGCATTCCGACCATTCAACAATACCTTTGCCACTGTACCAAACTTCGACGATGGACAGCAGCAAGCCACTTTTGGTGAGTTGTTGCCTTGGCCTTCAACAGCTGTCGATGTAGGGCATACAGTACACGTACTGTTACGCTCACTTACTAAGATTGTACTTGTAACATGTTTCTTTCTTAATCATTGTTAATAAGATACTTTGTGGATGGCATGATGGTTATTAATAACATTATTGGAAACCGTAAGGTTCCTAGATGATATAGAAGCCTTTTATTGATATATAAACATGTGAACACGAAAATTACCTGCAAATAATACTTTAAAACTTTGCAGAACTAACTTATATGATTCCCCTGTACCATGACTACATGCTGTGTGTTCACAAACTGGACAATTTAAAATTGAAACGCTTCAGTCATGCTAGTTTGTTGGTATTTCCAGGCTTCTACCAGCCCGCGGGCCCGCTGATTCAGACCCTGCAGCATCATGACCCCTGCTACATGCCCATGACAATGACGGTCCCTCACCCACAGGTTAAAGTTCTAGTTCACAATCCCAGCAGTTATCCCCCGCCTAACCCCAAACTGTGCTCCCAGGTGTCTGTGGCCTCCCAGCCAGCGGCAGTGTTAGCACAGACGGGGAGCAGTAGGGACACTCAGCAGAAACAGGCTCAGGTGGAACTACTCACCACATCTGCCACTGCCAGCGCAGTAGTGTCGACTACTGGTAAAGGTTCAGCCACTTGCAGCTCTCGTAGAGCCCACGATGAAGGGGACCCCAAAGAGGCATCGGATGACGAGCCCAAAGTGTTTACCACCCTGGAAGTGCCTGTGAAAAACCGGAAGAAAAGCTCTGTGCAGCCTGCTATTACCATGGTATCTTCCGCTGCGGCATCCGTGGCAGCTCCGGTACACAGTCAGGAGGGTAGCCTGAAATCCCAGGCAGGACCCAGGGGGTCTGGGCCAGGGGAGGCTCCGGTGAGCACCAGTGGAGGAGAGGTGCATCTTGGGAATATGACCGACACAGTTATCCCTGTGACAGGTGACGTGGAAGAGTCGGGGACAGCTGTCCCCCCGACTGCTACCCAGGCCACACAGACAAAGGAGTCTGGCAGCAAACAGGACGCAGGGAAGCCCAGCAAGGTAGGTTGCTCATCTTGCCACAGTTTACACTGTATAATTTATAGAAATTAATTATTAAACGGTTGTCTCTCCCTATATATTGTGTGTCCAAAGGGAGTCTTTGGAGCATCTGGTTGTACTATAGTATAATAGTTAAACAGTTCAATATCAAACCATCATAAAAAGTTCAAACTAATATCAAACCAATTACCAATATAACATGATTGTATGAACCAGTATTTGTAAGTTTAGTTCAAAAAGTTCAATATTAACTCTGTACAGGCCAGGATTTATAGGATGCTGATTCTCCAGGTAAGGGATTCCAGGGTTGTTTAATTGACTCTCTTCATAACTATGTAATCAATGTGTATGCAACTCATGCTCAAGATTGCTTATTGCATTCTCATTCAGCTTTCGTATTTCACACAAATGTTCCATTTTTATTTCAGAAGGAGAATTCAAGGTCACACAGTAAGAAGAAGGAGAAGGCAGAAACATCTAAAGCAGCCACAAGTGCATCTAAAGGAGCCACTGCCACATCAAAAACAACCACAAGCACAGCTAAGGCAGCATCAAGTACATCAAAGGGAGCCACAGCCACATCTAAGGGAGCCACAGCCACATCAAAGGCAACCACAAGCACAGCTAAGGCAGCTGCAAGCACAGCTAAGGCAGCTGCGAGCACAGCTAAGGGAGCCACAAGCACATCGAAAGGAGCCACAGTCACATCTAAGGGAGCCGTAACCACATCTAAGGGAGCCGTAACCACATCTAAGGGAGCCATAGCCACATCTAAATCATCTACAGTCACAGAATCGCAAGCACTTGCTACTAAAGTAGTGTCAGCTCATGCAGCTGCTGCCATATCAAGTGAAATCACATCACCTTCTCAAGTCAATCAGAATGTACCATCCATGGCAACATCAGCAGCTTCCACAGCAACAACGGCCACTAGTAACACTAGGACCGTTACTACTTCAAGCAAGAAAAGTGACAAAGCCAAAAATGTTACATCTTCACCAGCAGTGACATCAGCGGCTGTTACCACAACGAAATCTTCGACGAAAACTGGCAGTAAGAAGGGTTCAAAAGGCAGCAAAGGTGGTAAGTCCACAGCGAGCAGTGCAACTCCCAGACCTGTGCCTATTCCTATTGCTGCCAAGCCTGCGGCAGTTACCACGGTCAATGTTGTCACCTCGGTAGTCAGCGCTGCCACTGTCACCAAATCCGCAGCCACCTCCAAGGCCAGAGGGAAGTCGGGTAAAGGCGGCAGTGTGACTGCTGCCTCTGTCCCGGATCCTGGCCTGGTCAGCACACCCACGGTCTCCGTGGCATTCCCTGCCGCTGCCATGGTGAGACCGACCTTTGCCCTGTCCACCAACCAGGCCTTCCTGCCATCACAGCCGGTCACTGTTCTAGGGACTATCACCAATCAGCAGATAGCCGCTCTGATGCCCCCACAGGTCAGCTTCCCCGCCGCCGCCCTGCCGGTGGTACGGGGGACCCTGCCTGTAGCTGCCGGGGGTCTGGTAGCTGCTCCCACCCCTCAGACTGGAGTGTTTGCCACTGTTCAGTCCACACCAACAGTCGCCTCCACTTCGGTTCAAGCCAGTGCAGCAGAAACAACGAAACCCGTAGCTACCTCGACCCCGGTATCAGCCTCTCCTCTACAGAATCTCCAGATGACTGTCTCCATGGTAACGCTGGGGGGCACCCTGGCCACCCCGACACGTACCAAGGCAGTGTCGACGGTCAACAGTGGCCTTATGACTGCTATCCCTGTACCACGGCCAACAATGGTTACCATGGTAGCACCCCCAGGTCCCTTGCCCCCAACCATTCTGCGGCCTGTCATGGTCTCACAAACATTTTCCACCTCCTCTGTTACCCCTCCTGTAACATCGGTGGGTGCCCCCAGCCTGCGGCCAGGGTCAGCCCCAGCCATGCCAACCCCAACGGCGAGCGATAAACCGGCTGCTCCAAAGAACGTAACATCACAAGGAATTGAGTCCAGCAAATCTGTGACACCAGCATCAGCAGTTGCAGTCGGCACATCTACCACAGCTCCCAGCCAGCCATATACTGCACAGTCAAACACAACCTCTACTGTGTCGGGTGTAACCACAGCATGTGTGACATCTAGCTCTGGTATGGGGACATCAAGCAGCCACAAAGCTCCCCCTCCGGTGACCGCAGGATCTGTTGTGTCAGCAGTGTCATCAGTGACAACCACCTCCAGTCCCAAGCCATCAGTTCAGGCTCGTCATGTCATGCCTGTGATGGTCACCATGCGGGGGTCGTCGTCTGTGGGAGGAGCATCGCCTCGTGCCATGGCAAAGGTGCAGGCCAAATCCCCACGTGGTCAGACCTCATATAACCCTGTATCTGTGTCTGCAGCTGACCCAGCAGCCTCCATACCCTGCAGTGGCCATTCTGTCACCGCCAGTAGATCACCTGTTGGTGAGGCAACCATGACTAAGCAACTTGCATCTCTGCAGTCAACAGCTTCACAGCAGCTGGCGGTGTCCGGTGCTAAAGAAGATCTGGATGGGGGGAAGACTGGCAAAAGAGGGCGGAAACAAAAGTCCAAAACAAAGGACAACAAAGAACCCAAAGAAAAGAAAGCGAAGCGTGAGAAGAGCAAAGAAGCCACTGCAGGCGTGACTGAGAAAAAATCGCGCAAAAAGGGAGCTTCTTCATCTAGTAAAGGCAAAAAAGAATCAGCAGCTGCTGTGCGGCCTACATCGTTACCAGTGAGTGATCAGTGTGTTCAGCAACTTCCAGCAGTCCCAGCAAAGTCAGTGGGTTATAATGCCCCCAAGAGTTCCAGTAAGGCCCAGCCAGGACCCTTACCCACCCGACATAACCTTCCCCAGGCTTCAATATACCCACTACCAGCACCCGCCACCTCTCCTGGCAGCTGTCGATCTCAGACTGTTAAAACTCCTACGGGGTCGCAGCATGCTATCACCCGTAGTCCTATGCCCAGGCAGTCCCAGGTTCTCTATTCCAATCACGGTTGCCATGGTGATGGAAACCGCCTGGTAAGCACCCCGGTGAAATCCCCGAGAGCGCTATCATTCTCTCAGCCACAACTTGCCTTGCACTCGCCAAAAGGTCCCCCTGAATCCCAGTTCCCACTGGACCTCTCAATGAGCCGGGACAGCTGTGTTCCGCTAGATCTGTCAATGGGGGACTCCCCCCGTAGGGATTCCACACAGGGCGATTCCAGACCTCAGCCAGGAGGTAAATCACCGGCGGCGGAATCCTTACGGATCTCCCCAAAAACTGGTCAAGGGAGAAAAGCTACATCTTCTGACAGACAACATGGACAAGGTTCAGCACAATCTCCTGCATCAGTGGAGACTTCCAGGACCAGACCTTGTGAACGACCACAGAGAGAACATTGTGAAGACCCGGTGGCTGCCAAAAACAAAGCGCCACAAGAAACTAGTACAAGGCCGCGACGAGATTCCCGCGGTTCCAGTAGCATGTTGAAAGGACACTTACAGGCCGAACAGATATCACTGGAAAACACAAGAGTTCCTCCTGTATATAACACCAGTGACAGCCATGACACAATGAAGCAGACTAGCGATCGGCAAAAAGCTGAAAAAGAATCTCATGAACACACATGTGCTGATCCTGATCCAAAGGTGGATAGGGTTATACGACAGACCACTGCTACCCCAGGTAATGATGACAGCTCTGTTAAGCCTGTACCGGCTCAGGTTGAGCAAGCAAAAAGTCTTCCTACATGCCCTACTGGACAGAAATCTGGATCTGAAGAAAAGGAACAGACACAGGCCTCTGCTGATCCAGCTGCTACAGCCAATACTACTGAAAATGTTACAGAAATCACTGCCGAAAAGCCTTTAAATGGTGAACAACCCACAAAAAATGCTGCAACAGGGTTGCTTCAATCAGATAAGGATGCTGAAAATGCTGTTACAAAACAGTCTGAGCTCTCTTGCAATCTGCAGGAGGAGGATGTTGAAAAAACACAGGCTGGTGAAGCTGTTGTTGAAGTTAGCACAGAAGAAAAGGTCAGATCTGAGGAGGAAACGTTTCGGGAGGAATCTGCTGCAGCCGCAGAACCGAATAATCAAGCTCATGAGCAAAGTAGCTCTGAAATTGAACCTAAAGCCCATGAACCTATTCAAGAAATGCCCATAGAAAATGTGTCATCGCCAAAGTTGTCAGAAGGCCTCCGAGATGTTGAAGCAGCGGGAGACAGGATCCAGGAAAAAAGTTTTGTATCACCTAAAGTTGCTGATCATACTCCAGAAAATACTCCAGGCACTGTCATGGAGAGTAAGGGTCCGGAGACTAAAAAAGCAGAGTGCGGAGAAGAAGCTTCTTCAGATGTTGTACAGGTCATAGCACCATCTGATGCAGATGGTGTAGATGTGTCTAAAATTGAGGGTTCTGATGCTGTACATGACCCAAGGTCACCTAGATCGGTTGATCCAGAAGTGAAGATCCTCCAAGCAGAAGATTCAGCTGAGCAGAAGTCTGACAGTTGCGATGACAACCATCCAGATACTGAGGAATGTGTGTTAGGCAATGCGGAACCCAGCATTTCGGATTTGTCAGAGCGAGAAAGCACAAGTTCAGTCGATGCAGCCGTCCCAAACACAACAGTGTGTAATGGCAACTCAGAGGCTCCAGAGATGCCCAACCATGACCCAACTGATGGAGAAACTCCAGAGACGGAAATATTGAGCACTGAAGAGTGCACAGCTAACACTGCTAAGGTCAATACATTAAGTCCAGTTGTTTCACAGTCAGCTGAGATTGGATGCACAAAGGCTGCTGATCCCGTTGTGTCTGAGCCTCATACCGTATGTGATGACAATGATCATGTTTCCCAGATGAAACCCCATGGTGCTGTTGAACAGGGTAAATGTGAGAGAGTCGACACTGAGGACTTGGGTAAAGCTGAAAATCAGAATGTCATGGACTCTATCACTGAACTCCATCTTGACTCCCAGCGACAGGCTGTGGAGGGTCAGAGTGGGCAGTCTGCTGCACTGACCAATGAAAGTCGAACTGCTACTTCAGCCAAGGAGCCGAGCATGGAACCTTCTTTAATTCCTGAGGCTGTGGTTTGTTCTAATACAGAAACCGTTGATGTGAGCTCACCTGTCAAAGCTGTCACCAGTCCTCCTGTGAAAATTGTCAGCAACCCGCCTGTCAAAATTGTCACCAGTCCTGTCAAAGTTGCCACCAGCCCTGTCAACATCACCAATTCTCCTGTCAAAGCTGTCAACAATTCTCCTGTCAAAATTGTCACCAGCCCTCCTGTCAAAGTTGCCACCAGTCCTGTCAAAGTTGCCACCAGTCCTGTCGAAGTTGTTACTAGCCCTCCTGTCAAAGTTGCCACCAGTCCTGTCAAAGTTGCCACCAGCCCTCCTGTCAAAGTTGCCACCAGTGCTGTCAAAGTTGCCACCAGTCCTGTCAAAGTTGCCACCAGCCCTCCTGTCAAAGTTGCCACCAGTCCTGTCAAAGTTGCCACCAGTCCTGGCAAAGTTGTCACCAATCATGATAACGAGGCTGGCAGCAGTGGGGAGTTAACACAGAAGTCGGCCTTTGTGCCAGTGCATGGTGGGAGCATGATGCCAGACAAACACGCCAGCGAGCTGTTGGAAGCCTGCGTGTCCCAGACTGGGGTGACGGAGAGACACCGGCGTTCCTGCTCCAGCGACAGCCGGGTTGACCGTATAGCTGAAGCCTTACTGTACCAGAGTGCAGCCAAGACCCTGTCTCCGGGGAAAAGAAAAGAAACTGAAGATCCCACAGGTCAGGAGGATGGTGCTAAAAGGGTAAAGACGGCTGAAGCAGTCAACAGCCTTGAGGGCTTGAATTCAGATACCTGCATGCCTGCTGGAGGTAAGGGTAGTGATGAGGTTAATGGTCCGAGCTCCTCCAAGGATCAGGAACTGTCAGTAAAGCCTAAAGCAACTGATGACACTACACTGGTTGATGATAATAAACTAGAAGCTGTTGTGTCAATGTCTGGAGATGTGCTTGATGTTGATGAAAGTAACCTCCAGGACAAGGTGAATCCAACAAGCATGGCGATTACAACAGCAGAAGAACCAGTGGATGGAACGGGTAAAGGAACAGATGGACGGGATCAACA
>JAAUYG010063735.1_pt1 | contig 13088 bp, 5 predicted proteins | sample 7278091 | NCBI WGS metagenome assembly JAAUYG01 (sample SAMN14350201, study PRJNA611818) | marine sediment metagenome | isolation source: surface marine sediment (0.6m) | place: French Polynesia: Moorea | collected 2018-08
ATGTATGTGATTTAATTAATGTAAAATGTATCCCCGTGATTGTAGAAATAAAGACCTCCTGCTGTCGCCCAAGCACGCCTTGCCTGTTCTTTGATGGGATAGGTTTAAACAGCGAATATCGCTTAGCAGTGCTCTCAGCGCCCCCAAAAGAAGCATCTGTTCGTTGCAAATATGAAATATGGACGGCAAACCATATGGCATGATCTGGTGGTGTATGGGATCTGGCGAGAATGAATGCACAGGCTGAAAAGATAAGCTCGACTGGGCCCTCTGCATGCTCTGTGGAGCCATTTTTCTATTTGATCAGATTAGTGTGTGTTCGACTGGACGTATTACGTCATTTCCTATCAGAACAAAGTGGCTGAAGTGCAGTTTTCTTAGTTGCTCTAAATGTGTACGTAATAACTAGTTACATGCATTGCGTAAACGTTTTGTGTTAACATTGTGCTCTGTTCTAATGAACGCAATATGATCAATGATCTTTGGGGCCAGCTGCCTGACCAGCTTATACAATGTACATGTTCATAAAATTACGAACACGGAAGTTATATCACCGGTTCATTGGCAACAGATCCAGGTAGTGAATGTTCTGTTTGCAGTGATTCTTATTGATTTATTTTTGTCCAGTAATGAGAATTTAGGTGATACTTGTGCCCAAGATGTAATCCATTGCTGAGGTGAGAGGAAAGAGCAGGGCATGACTCATCAATTTTTATTATGGCTTGCTAAGACACGGCCTTGCATATCTTACAAAAAATACAGACTTTAACTGTTCCAACATTGCTTCACTACAAGAGAGCGTAACACTAACTTACCTTGACGTTTGGTATGTTTAAGAAATTACTGAAAATGCACATCTCTCAAGCCATAGCACTTCAAGTTAGGCTTATTCTTAGCACGGGACCCCTATTCGGAAAATCTGAACAGTAATCCATAAGGTGTCGTTCGATTATTCATGCAAATTAATGCAGAGGACCTCCACATATACGCTTTAGCAAAGCTAGCAGAAGTGTCCACTATATTACCTGTTCTTGTTTTTCCATTCCCCCTCTAGTAGCACAAGCATTTGTCACCCGTATGTACAGTGTTAACATTCTGTCGGTCGTGTCACTGTTCTTTTAATTTTCCCGGGGTAATTTTATACTGTGCGCACGCTAGTACTGTGTATGTAATATCATTGTGTAACGCAACCATTTGTAACATATTTGCTTGAGCAGTTTGAAAGTAAAGTTACTCACGTGCCAACCTACAATTAGCAAACGAAATGACGTTATGCAGCCGCGTCTTTCCTCCATGAAAATATTTCCATAGACAGACAAATGCAGAGTATCGGCTGGGACATACATTGCTATCAACAATCTCATTCGGCTGGGAAGCAAGCGACCCAACGATGTTTCCTTTACTGATCAATATGGACCCCAACGCCAAAGTGACCAGACGAATACACAACAACGCTTTCTGCGCCTGAGAACAACTTTGGTTCCTTGACTACCCCTCCGATGACGTCACCGAATTGGGAATTTTTACGGGATTGAGGAAGTTTCTCAGACGGAGTTGACTGTCTATGTCGTATATACAGTCGAACCTGGGAATTAGGGACACCCAAGGGACTGAGAAAAATTGTCCTCAATTGCAAGGTGCTCTTACTTCTCAGGTTCATCTCCGTGTACCGAATACGCTTAGGGACTCGAGAAGCTGTCCTTAATTCCCAGGTTGTCCCTATTTGTCAGGTGGTCATAAAGACAGGTTTCACTGTATATCTTTATTGGAGTAAAAGGTTGAAATCATAACAGTCTTTAAACCTCATAGATTAGAGACAAGTTCTCATAGCATGTTTATGGCAGTGGTAGTGAGGTTGGTGATCTATCATTATGGTAGTATACTAACATTATCAGTTTAACGCTTTTCTGATTTAGGGAGAGATCTCTCCAGTCCATCTCTCCATAGGTCAAAAAATGTTAAATAGACAAGATGAGGACGTATCTGTTATGTAAATGTCCGTTTGTTTTAGAAATAGTGAGAAACCACGTGGTAATCAGAGATATTTAATTTAATAATCTGATTATGATACAGTTAGAAAACATGCCATTCTTATTTTCTGAAGAATAACTAGTACGGTAGGCTAAGAAATAAACATTCATTATGATAATAGGTACAATATTATCTCGTAGTTGCAATGAAACATATTGCAAGAAAATCGATTTTTGTCTTCTATCAATCTTATTGTGAGACTTAATAAATGTAAGTGTGCATAACAGTGTATAGTAGACTCCTAGCATCTTTGGTGTTTATTGATTTTGGCACTGTCTGCGCCTGTTAACTTGTAGAGAAAATGGTTCAAATGGACATGTAATTGCAGTTAGAATCAGTTACAGCCAAGATAGACATAATCAAAACATTCATCGTAGGATAAGACAACAAGATATGCAGTTATGATTTCAAGTAAATTCACAACAACACTTTGTAAGAAACTGGTGCACAATAAACTACCACTGGTGAGGTACACGTAGAAGTATCTGCCTAACACAACGACCAGTTACAAAATTGGCATTCCCGAACATTCGTTTTGTATGCAATCAACTTTTTTCTTCCCTTTATAGCGAAAAACCCTTAAATCCAACGGTATATATTTGATAGTTGCCAGAAACACCAAACTTGTGGCAATTGTTTCTCCAGAATACGTTGGCTCGTTCTTTGGGTCGCATGCTCGAATGATCAGTTCGTTATATCCAACCGGGAAGTCATGAGTTCGAGTCTTGTGTGCAGAGCCTGAAACTCGCGGAAACCAATTACCCGCCTGGGGAACTAAACAACGCCGAATGTCCTCTGGTCAACGCCGTTTACTCGCTGTGCATACAGTAAGCATTCTGCTAACCACAGGAAGTTCAACATATCTACAAACTATCTCGAAGATAATACAAGTGGCTAGAATATAGTTTTTATATATATTTGTTACATGAAATCGTTTAAGAAAGAAAAGGCGATGTACAATTATTGCACATTCTCGTACATGTTCAGCTCCTTCATTTAACACGCTGTATTTACTCTGGCCTGGGAAAGTAAACCCCGGTGTTAACTAGCACCCCCAGTAAGAACAAAATAAAGAACAGTCTGTCTAGGATCAAAGACAGCAAGATCCACTCGGCTCTGGCGGCAGTCATGACGTCAGTATTTAAAGACTTCCCCATGACGTGACCTTTCAGCAAGAGCGTCTCGAGATCGGTGATCTTTTGCGCGATGACGTCGACCGCCTCACGAAGACTGGCGTCGTTGTGGGTCTCGGGGGAATCCTTTATTGGTACGATTGTATCAGCAGAAACTGATGACGTCAACTTGTTTGCTGTGACTCTGCCGTCTGCTTCCCTCTTTGGCACTTGCTGTATACTTCTGGAGAATCCCAGACAGGTCCCGATGCAGTCTATCAATATCTGGGAAGGGCAAAACAAGAGGACAGAAATGGACTGGCCAATGCTATCCTTCAATTCAACTGGTTAGCTGATTTAGTGAATTCTAACGGTGTATTATTATTATTATTATTATTATTATTATTATTATTATTATTATTATTATTATGATTATTATTACGTTTATTTTAATGTTGTTATTCTTGTTGTTATTGTTGTATAGAAGGTGTTACAACATACACGTATGCTATAATCTGATGCATTCAACTGAACCCTGAAAATAGGATTAATCTTAATCTTTACCACATACTTTTCTGACAGACGGGACAGCACTGGTCTGGAAGGGTGACGACCTCATAGCCTGGTCCACAGTTCGGCAAGTCGCACGCAATCGCCGCACATTGCTTCTTCCCATCATAGCAATAACATGTCACACAGGGATCCGTTTGTGGGATCTCATCACCCTCGTTAAACACTGTACCATCCTCCTCAACACACACACCGGGGGCTGGGGACGGGGGGGGGGGGGAAGGGTTGGAATACAACCAAATATTCGTTATTCCTCCTTAGTCACAGTGAACCCAATATCCCTCGTCCACCCCAGTTACCAATTATACTACACAAGGGTAAGAATTCCATATACACATGTACTGGTATTGATAAGTGCATGAAGTGTTTGGAAATGATCGCCACAGGTAGGTGAGGGTGTCACGTCCGGGGTCAGGGGTAAATGACTAAACAATTTAATAGTATTGATCATCATCATCATCATCAGCAGCAGCAGCAGCACCACCACCACCACCACCACCACCACCAGCATTGACGAGGATCATCATACTCATATATAGTTATACAGGTGACAACGTTGTCTCTGTGTGCCTCCCCGGAAAAATGTGGAAGTGTGGACGTAGCAAAGGGGGAACGAAGCCTCAGGTGTCTCTTTGTTCAAAGAAATCTATGCAACTAAATCAATCAACATCTTAGTACGCCTGAATAACGAGTTAAACAGCTTTCGTATATCTGGTGATAGTCTGGTTCACGCTACAGAACTTGTAAGACGCCTCCAAGTGAATATTGATTTAGGTCTCAGTTCCACGGGAAGTATTTCGCGTATATACAAAAATGCACTGCAACAGCTGCATGTTTGTCGGGTCTTATAACGCAGGTTTAAAGTTTAAGTTATGCAACTTCAGGACCTATATTGAATCTGCATTGTTCTACGGTATGGCTGGTGTGCAATATCTCGGATGAAAAAAGCAAGCAAACAAACAAACAAACCAAAAAAAAAAAAAAAATTCGCTACAAACGCTGCGTCTAGTTTATCTTGATTTAAACCTATGATAAATTTACACATACATGGATGTACAAGTATTTTTAAGTTTGCATGGCCAGTATGTAGCGTATTTCACGCTATATCTCGCAAGTTGACTATTTCAAAAACTCGTTCACATACAGAACTCTGTAACAGAGGAAATATTCCACTAATGCATGTTATACGAATATTTCAGTAAGCATATTATACGAATATCTCACTAAAGCATGTAATATGAATATTCTACTAATGTAGTAGTAGTAGATAGGGCGACGAGAACCAGTAGTGACTGCAGTAAAAATTTAATTGAGGATGGACAAGGATTAATCTTACAGCACTTGCATCGGGTTGGGGTGACACCGAATGTAATTGTCACTAGTGTAATCTATGCAGCTTTAAATACCTGTAACTTATACCGTGCCGTGTTATTTAATGGTTTTAAATGATAAAATGGTGTACCGATGCACGGTGTATTTTGTAGCCTTGTCCCATTACGGTATATTTATCTGATCATTTACATACATGCAATCATTTTCATTCCAGTAGGTCAGCCAATGCGGAAGCTCTTAGCCGCCACGCAAAAACAAACAAACAAACAAACTAATAAATAAATATATAAAGTTATTGCGTCCACCCATAAATTTGTTTCTGGATCCCTGTGATGGGTTGTGCTATAGTGTTTTTATATAAACATTTATTTCGTTATATAGGTTTACACTATACACAGTAAAGATTAATTTTCACCGGAAATAGTGTTTGAAGCAATTAATACAGAAAAGTAAGAACTATGTACATATATTGGACCTTGGTCAACAGGGATTCAAAGGCCGGGAATAGGAGAATAGTGACAAGTGTGGCCATATAATGACCTTAAGTGGCGATACTGCTTACTTTTCTGACAGCTTGGGCAGCACTGGTCTGGAGGATAGACGATCTCATAGCCTGGTCCACAGACCGGTATGTCACACTGTACCGTGGCACAAATCTTCTCCCCGTTGTCACAGCGACACGTCTTACATGGGTCATCGTCTGGAATCTCGTCTCCGTCATCAAACACGTTACCGTCTTCATCCACACACTGGCCAGGGGCACCTAGCACGATATAGTGCAGGCAAGACATAAGTTGCTAAAATTGTTCCTTTTCAAACAATTTGAACGCTCATCGATGCATAAACAACATTGCATAAGATTTTTTTGAACTTATTTAATCACTGCATTCTTGCAAGTATTAGTAGGTAGCCACAGTCTACATGCCAAATGCCACACGAAATATGGCGGGCATGCATACACAAATTTGAGAGAACCTATAGATTTTATTAGCGAAATCTATTTAATAACCTCAAAGACTTTTACGCTGTACTAGAGCAGGACCCGTACCTGGGGTAAGACATGCCCCCTTGGCGTAATTCCAGCAACAGTCGGATCTGCTTGTACATCGTCGTTTCGAAGTAATTGGCTTCCCGTCACAAAGACAAGGCGGGCCGTTACAGCCTAGGGGAGTAACGTTACAGGTCAGGATGACGGTGATACACGCTACACAATACGAAATCCGTTTGTTGTTAATATTTACCTGAATAATTCACAGTTATATATATCTTACCATTAGTGGCCGGAGTGTAGTAAATCCTCTAAGTGCATGGTGTAAACTGCATGAAGTTTTGAGAGTGAATATATGACGAAATATTTACTAAATATTACCGAATATATCTACCGAATATATAACAAAAAAGGCATTTTAGTGCATGTTTACATAACTGTAAGACGCGTAAACAGTCTGAGCGTAAAAAGTCATCACCGGCAATGGTGAACACGCACGCTTGTCTCTCCTACGACAGTGATTATTCCATACAATAGTTAATTCAACCTCCTTCAATACTCGTAATATAAAATATGGAATGTAAAACATTCCATTTAAGATGTACATAGAAAATTATTTCTGTGTACCAAAGACTAGCAAGATGTTTGATGCACTCACCTTCTGGTTTCGGCTTGTAAGCTAAAAGAGGAGAATAACAACACAGTGGTTGCATTATTGGGATTTGTTGACGTTTCCCATAAGCTCGTAACTTGTACATGTATAAGGTTTTGCATTCATATTTGACTTCCTGTTCTTTATGTTCCTATTCTACAAGGCCTCTTCGCCACATCAAGGCATATGGAGCAGTACATCATCAACATATCTATTTTAGCTTTTAGCTTATGACCATAGCGCATGTGTCTAACATTTTTAAACTACAATACATTGTCAGGTATTTAACACCGATGTACAAGTTACAAGTGGAGTTTACGTTTAGTTACAGAGGTTTTGTTCCAGCCATACAAACTTGACCTTCCAAATACACTGTATAATTATATGACCTTCCGGTCTTGTTTTAATTTATGGTACTTTAATGATTAGATACACGCTTTAACAGGTTTAAGTTAATCGAAACTGCGTGTATCTTCAAAGATCACTTGAAGACATCTTGAGGTTGTATGTTCATCTATACCATCATTGCAAGAATCCAACTGCGTTTGGGACTAGGCGCGTTATGTTCCAGAGGGGTCGCTTAAAATTGCTTTTCCAGGGTAGGAGGTATATTAGTTCTATATTAAATTATAAACATCTGGTCAAAGAGGGGATTAAATTATAAAGATCTGGCCAAAGAGATGATTAAATTATAAACATCTGGTCAAAGAGGTGATTCGTGAAACAATGTCATGTTACTTAAGAGCTCCGGAAGCAAGTTGTATTTTCTTGTTGATTTGTTGACAGCGCATTTCCAACATTTTTTAATTGAAAAATTCCTAGGATAAGACTTGGCTAAGACGCTCCCCACAAAACATTAATAAGATGGGGGCGATTTACATGTAATTAAAACAGGATTATGTTTCGTGCAGATCAGCTCTAATCATGTCAACAGCTAACAAAAAGACCGTTGTGACACCAGGAAACTCCATGCACCCACATATCCTCTTATGTGACACCGAAATTAATATTTATAATGTACAGATCTCCTATCATTCAGAACACTGAACTTGATCTCAAGTTCACTCATGGTTAAATTTGATGATGCAGCTGGACTCCCGATATAGGACCAGTAGTAACAAATGCCCTAATTCTACTCCGTTCTGTGACATTGGGGATTGAAATATGAGTAACCTTGAACTTGACCATTCAAAGTTATTCAAACTCAGATCTAATGATGCGATTGGATTCCGCATCTGTGATTTCATATTAATGTTTCTAGTAGCATATAGTCCGACTCAGGAGGACAAAAAAGCCTTGAAAATCTGGGTGATATTTCAAGGTAACTCAAGCTCAAATCTAATGGTGTGGTTGGACCTCCCCTTTGTATGATTCCTATTAGTGTCTATTGGTAACTATGTCTATCTTACCGTGAAACTGACTGTTATAGCTGGTTGAACAAGTTTCTCATAGCCCATATTATTGGTCTAAAATTCAGACCTCTCTATTCTCATATCTGTGTTGCATGCAATTCATTTCCACTGTGTGCTACTTGCAGTTGGGGAAATGTCCGGTTTATGCGGGTTATAATGGTTAGGGCAGAGAATAAGCGGCTGACGCAGCGAGGATTTGAAACAATAATGCAATGTAGCCCTGTGTTAACAGAAAGCGAGCCCCATATGATGCATCTGTGCTGACGTAACCTTGATAATCCAAAACCTTTATGCTACACAGTGCTTTGTTCATGAGTACATCTGAAATGCGCTAAATGTGCTAGCATATGTTACCACAGCTGTCATAAGACATGGTACAGAGTAGCTATAGTACAGAGTTTACCTGCACACGCCAAATAGGCGGCGCACATCAATACGATCCCCCGCAAGAACCACATAGTCAACCAGAGGGTATCAACTCAGGGCAAGATTTTCCAACTGCAGCTGGACATGACACAACATGACATTGGTTAGCTGTCAAGCGACATTGGTCATAGAGCATACCTATGGACCAATATTGGCATCACAAACTCGTTTCATATACATGATATACTTTTAAGAAATATGTGGCAATATACATGAACTTAATATGCATGTAGGGTAGAATCGCTGTAGAATTACGAATATGATTCCGTTATACAATGTACGAATATGATTCCGTTACACATTGTACGAATATGATTCCGTTACCCATTGTACCAATATGATTCCGTTGTAACCAAATTTCATCTCTAACTTCATCTCTCGTGCTTCAGTATATGCCTGGGCCTACTCGAATATTCATATCCCCGTCACATGTGATTAACACCCAAGAGGGCAAGATGTAATTACAATATCAGAGAAGTTAGTTTCTGGCTTACCGGCTTGCTGTAAATGCGTGGTGGAAGGTGCATTCGATTTGTAGATCTTTTGCATGTGAGATAGCAAACAATCTGTACAGTTATATAGTTTTGACGTCGTAAAACCCTCCACCCCCCACCCCCACACCCCTTCCGCATTTTCCTTTCCTATACTGCAAAATACGAAGCGATAGAGCTGAATTGGGAACAAAAACGATCCGGTAACAGCTTTCCCTTTCACAAACCATGCCAAAATAACTCGGTTCGCATTGCTTGAAAGGACGTGGAAAGAAAATATTTACGCATATGGCGTTGTTTGAAAAAAAATGAATGGGGTTTCTTTGAAGCGAACACACAGTAGCCTGTCGCATCATGAAGACATAAATTGAGGCAGCGAAATTAAATAGAAACCCAAGTAAGAGTCAAACCTATTTTCGATGGTGATAACATTAGTCAGGAAAGTTGTTTTTTTTTAAGAAATAGCGCCATTGAATAACTTAAAATTATGTGAGCGTTTCGAGGTTAAGATTGGGAGATCGATATGCGATTGCCGTTAAGCAATAATGCCAGGGTGGTTAACGGTATAGCAGGAGTAAATATGTAAATAACCACGGAAGCCCTGAACCGCCACGTGTAAAAACTTATTTAATGTTTTATTTTTTTCCCAGGAGTCCTGAATCGTCACGAAGAAAAAAAAAATATTTGTTTTTCTAAGACCTCTGGGCCGAAGTTCTTGAAAACACGTAAACCTCAGCTTTGACTTAAGTAAGCAATCTCAGAAGCTTGATTGTTTAAGAGCTTGACTTAAGTCAAGACTTAGACTTAAGTCTTTACAAGTTTCCGGTCCTGAATTGCTATGAAAACAATTTTTTCTTGCTTTCTGAACCGAGATGAAGAAGAAAGTTATTTTGGAGACCAAAACATAATTTTCTTTCATTTTTGTCTAGGAGACCTGAAACGTCATGAAGAAAAAAAATTTCTGTAAGAGTCCTGAGCCGACCTTCTTGAAAACATACAATCCTCAGCTTTGACTTTAGTAAGAAATCCGAGCAGCTTGATGGGTTAAGAGCTCGACATTGATATGACAATACTTTTAATGTGCGTCATTTGCTCGACAAAGTTTAACCTAGAAAGATCAAAGTCTACCGATATATTTAAAAAATGAATTTAACTAAGAATTAAAGATGTTAAGTCATTAACAACGATTAAATATTAAAGTTATTAAACTTGCTAAACTGTTTAAAAGTCATTAAAACTCATTAAAATATTATTTAATGGGAACGCAAACTTTGTACCATAGAAGAATTGCTCCTAATTATACTACAGTAGCTTCTTTCACTTCAATATCACGCCATAACAAGTCAAACATCTTTAATCTTTAATCTTGAGTGACTTTGAAATAATAAGAAGGTCATTCGTGTTTTAAGTTATGGCATATACAATGTATTACTATTAATCATTGACATTTATAGAGTTCCATTTAAGTTTGACAGTGATTGGCCTGGAATGGTCAAGTGCATGTTTCAAGTCCGTGTATCCCAGAAAGAAGTAGAATTAGAGATTAGAGCATATGTTACCCTTGACCATAATACAGTCATATATAGCAGCCAGACTTTCAGATTTGATCTTTCAATGTCAAATTTGGAAAAGTCAAGTTCAAGGCGACTCAGAAATTGAAGGCTTATATGTCATTCAATGTCAAATCAAATTCAAAGCCGTTCTATCCCAGAAAAGAATAGCGTTGGGGACTATATATTGCCACTGAATTCTAGCAGTACATCGCTATGGACAATCTGGCAGCACTATAAGATTTGGCAGCGAGTTACCTTGATAGCGGATACAAGGTTGCCCATGATAGGGGTTGCCCTTACCAGATTCTTCATAGCACTGTAAAGTTTAATGAAATCCTTGTATACATGTATGCAACATTACACGATTGTGGGCCGGTGACCTTAACGTTGTCTTTCAACGGTCTTTCTAATTATGTTCATGCTACAGGTTCGGTAACATTTGCGAGCACACGCCAATACCCAATGGAGAGACATAAATGCACATACAAAAACAAAAATGGGAAGGAAGCCGGGGAAGAAGCAAACTCGACAATGGAGTGAAATTGATTCTTGGTTTCAAGAAGGTACTTCGAACCTTTTCGCTTGGCCGGTCCCTGAAATGTAAGACCGGTTGGTGTCTTTTAAAGTTTTATGGAGAACCTGTAATGAACTGGAATGGATTTTATAGCTCACTGGTAGGCTCTGTCTCGTATATGGGGTGAAACGCGTTCAACACCGGCCGTTATTGTGCAGGGGTTTTGCAGCTGTCATACAAGAGTTATATCATGTACCGCATGGCGAGATGGCGAGCTTTTTCCATGTGTGAAGTTTTGCTACATGCCATATAACTGTTACGGCGTGTTCGATGTGCAGAAATAAGTTTTGCCCTGGTGCATACGAAGTTTGATATCAGAGTTTCTTTAAGGATCATTTGTGGGAAACACACCGGGTGTAAAATACATCTGGTGGTGTCGCTGCTACTACTGCTGTTGCTCCTCCTCCTCTTCCGGCTGCTGCTGCTGCTGCTGCTGCTGCGGTGAAGGATGTCAGGAGCTAATACCCCCGTTGCATGATAAAACGTTTAAGACCCAAAGTTCCCCAAAGACCCAACGCCTCCCCGACACCAGCTGACATAAAATGGTCAATAATTCTATATTGGGGATTGTGTATGTGTGAGACCCGGGGGTTTTCGTTCTGGAATCCTGGATTGGGTATGCTAAATTGACCCCAAACCAAGTGTACTATTAGTAGGAGTTCAAAATTAAAGTTGAAGTTGAATATACACAACATGCGTGAAATTTGGTCATTGTAGCATTATTGGAATACCACAAATGAAATCAATAGGAATGCATTTCTTGCAGGATATATTACACCTGACCATGTTTTAGCCTAAACCATGTATAGGTATCTTAATCTCACAGTTTGTGCTACATGTGACACAATCAAAAACAGTGTTGTCTCTATTTTACAACCCTTTCTTTCAATATCACCCTAGATTGTTAGACGGCTTAATTTTGTGCAATTGTGGGTTTGTCTACTCATGCTATTGGGAACCGTTATTTTAAGACTACCAACCATATAAAACCATATTGTTATGGTTTCATGGTTGGCCATATATTAGTACTGTAGCCCTTATTTCCTAAGACATTCTGCATTGACAAATACCACACTAACACTGGATATAAATCTATTGATATTTTCAAACCATCCAACTTTTCCACCCAATGTGGCAATCGCTGGATACGGTTTTTGACATCCATCGATCCATTGCAAATACCCTGGTAGCCTGGGTGTAGTTCCGCCAATGAAGAAATGAAAGGATATAGGGCCGGATGCAACCCAATATGCATGGATACAACCCGGGTCCCAGATCAACCCCGTTAGCCAGCTGTCTCCATGGACTAGTGGCTAGCGTGCTGCGTTTCTGTACTGTGTCATAATTTTCACTTTCAATCAAAGCTCTTTGCTTAGATGCACAACTTCAAATCAGTCACAAGTCACATTGTAACTAAAGGCTTATTCGCCCAGCGGCGCACTGGACGTAAGAGTTACATGTAGCTGCATATTTGACAGAACTTGCGTTTTATAACTCTGATATATACTTAAATACATGTATCCATCAGACCTTTACCTCTACTGGAATACAACCCGTACCTGATGAAAGACATGCCCCCTTGGCGTGATTCCAGCAGCAATCAGATCTCTTTGCACATCCCCGTTTCGAGGTAATCGGCTTCCCGTGACACAGACAAGGTGGACAGTCACAGTCTGAGGAAACAGTGTTACCGATAAGAGTGACGACAATATATGCGAATCCCTTTGTCGTTGCCATTATTATAATAATTTCCCTGTGTTACCATTAGAGGTTAGCGTGAAGTCAATTTGTTAACTACGTGGTATAATGGCGCGATAAACATATTTCAGTACAAGAAAACCTGTCCTTAAGACCACCTGAGAAATAGGGACAACCTGGGAATTAAGGACACCTACTTCAGTCCCTAGGTCTATTTAGTACGTAGAAATGAACCTGAGAAATAAGACC
>JAAUYG010184457.1_pt1 | contig 13088 bp, 9 predicted proteins | sample 7278091 | NCBI WGS metagenome assembly JAAUYG01 (sample SAMN14350201, study PRJNA611818) | marine sediment metagenome | isolation source: surface marine sediment (0.6m) | place: French Polynesia: Moorea | collected 2018-08
CAATGGCGTCAACAAATTTGACCTTGAGTGACCTTGAAAGGTCAAAGTCAAGGTCACCCAGATTTCAGGTCAGAGTCAAGGTCACCCACTCTTCAAAAACCTTATATTTCGTAAAGGAGCGAAGTTAGGCCATATGTTACCATTTATCATCAATAGGAAAACATCTATGGCCAGTCCAATGACACCTTGACATTTGACCTTGAGTGAGCTTGAAAGGTCAAAGTCAAGGTCACCAAAATTTTAGAGCCTTATATCTCGTAAAGGAGCCGAGTTAGGCCCTACATGTATGTTACTATTAATCATCAATAGGAAACCATATATGGCGAGTTCAATGACATCATCACTTTTGGCCTTGAGTGACCTTGAAAGATCAAGGTCATTTACATTTTAAGTGGTAGAAGAGTTGTATGTTATACATATATTTGCCAGTATTGTATTACCACGGTAATCTTTATGTCACAGAAGGGGCTTATCCAGGCTGGCGGGGTTTTCCGCTGTCCCAGCGGTCTTTCTTGTTATAATTGGTGTTTATTGGTTGCCTGATGCACAGCCTTGCGCAAGGGTTCACTGTGCGAGAACTGCCAAACCGAAACCAACCTTGAGAACCTCCCAGACTCACATAGTATCACTTGGCACTGGTTCAGACCTACGACGGCATGTACCCGAACCACACAAGTAGTCCTAAAGAATCCTTCTCGCAGCTAAGCCTTCATGTACCCATGTCGGCTCAGGTTAGGGTACCATCCTCAGCAGCAGCCTCAGCTTCAGTACTGGCTTGATCTATGGTCCCCTCTATGGTTTTCTGGGCCGAGGATCTGGGCTTTCTTAGGCGTTGCATTATGATAATATTCTTTTATGTCCGAGCAACAACCAGAACACATGGATTGTGCAATGGTCAAGAGTCCGTTTATTAGACAAATGTATCAGAAAACCGAACATGGTGTTGGTATAGGTAACAGGTAACATTCAAGTGGCGTCAATAGGCATTGAAGCCTGAAAAACTGAAAATAAGATATGATATGTAACCCTTTATGCCAAATCGCAGTTTACCCCTTTGTGTGATTGGGGAAACAAGGAAATAATTATGGGAATATTTGTAACGTTATCCCCCCTCCCAGACCCGAAAATCCTGGGAGGTGGTGACGGGGATGGAGGGTGGGAAGCGAAACAGTATCGCACCATCTCAGCTTGTTTTCAGTAAGATTTTCAATGTAAACTGGTCGAGTGAAAGGAGAGCCAGACTTTATATACTAGGCACCCCCCATCTCGCTGTAGCCCTGGAGCCCAACCTGGATCTCGCGTTTACCCAAAGCCGGGACACGCCATGGTATGGGGGTGGACCAGAAGGTTGTTAGTGGAGAAAATAGGCTACATTGTATCTTGTTGCTCGCCATAAAGTCAATTATGGTAGCATAATTCCCTATATGTATAGTGCTTTTTCCTTGTCGAAGCTCTAAGCGCTTTACATATTATTACCCCTGACGGGCCTGTTTTCAATATTACAAACTAATTTCTCTTAAAAAATAAAATTGGAATGTTTAGTATTTTCTATTTCTTAAATAATCAATTAATAGTTTATTTTACTAATAGTTTATATTTACTAATAGTTTAATAGTTTATTTAGTTTGTTATAAATTAATTTATTAATGTCAAATATAAATATTTCCTATTACAAGATATTTTTTTCTATAGAAAATTCCTTTCTAATATCACATTACATATGCTACTATTAGAAAATATGTTTAATATTTGATGGTGTCATTGGACTTCCCATATATGAATTCCTGTTAGTGTTCCTATTAGTACTACTGTATGAGCAATATCCGCTCTTTCACGAGATGTAGGCATTGAAAACTTGAATTACACCATGTGAGATCACTTCGGTCAAATCTAACTGTGCAATTTAACTCCCAAATATGACTTCCTATGAATGTTTCATAGTAAATACGTGCCTATCTCTCACTGTTTACCAGTTATAGCCTCTTGAAATATTTTCCCCCCATATCTTACCATTGGGCCAAAATTTCGACCCTTAGTCTCACCCTTACCCGTGTCATTTTTTTCTCAAAATGGAATCATTCATTCCTATGTCAGAGGGCAGTTCAAAGCAACATTTAAGTTGATTGCTTAAAGAAATATCGAGATGAGATGGCGAAATGCAACAATATAGAAAATACAGAACAGACCAGGTTTTATATAAGTTTTATTTATTTAAAGCGGTTTGCAACAATCTACATGAGAATATTAACATGATCAATGCTCAACTGCCGGAAACACAATGGGCAAAGAGACAGACCCGTTAATATTTCCATTTCAGATAGTTTGAGAAGTGACTACCTAGACTGACTTTGTGGCAAATTTGTGTACACTGATTTCAAAGCTATGATGACAGCTCCTACGTAGGAGATAATATCTCCTACGTAGGACTTAGTAAGTCCTACGTAGGACTTATTATCTCCTACGTAGGACTTATTATCTCAAACGTATGAGATATTATCTCCTACGTATGAGATACTAAGTCCTATGTAGGACTTATTATCTCCTACGTAGGAGATAATTAGTCCTACGCAGGACTTAGTAATTCCTACGTAGGACTTATTTTTCTTTTTTCACATGTGACACTAATACGCCACCGTAAAAAGCAAAGGCTATACCAGGCAAATGTACTCGCAGCGTACCAACTGCCCCAACGGTAGAATTGACAGGGACAATTAATTCGGCTGAATTGTACAACGAGAATAATGCAATGTAAGGAAAAGGAATTTATACATAAATAGGAGGGGCAAACAAATGCCACAACAGCTTGTCACTGTTTATTCGACAAAGTGCTTTCAATTTTGTGCGTCCTTGGGCAAAGGTATCGATGGCCAAAGGTCTTGCAATTCTCGAAAATCGGCGGAAATCATCACATTATAGCAGTACGATCGTCATGATGGTGCCTGTACTATCGTACTTGGAAATAAAGAAGACCAAGAAGAAAAGAACTTCAGACGCAAGATTCTTTGGAAGAAAATTTAGCATAAATTTGTTATACTACACAGTCGTTCTAATGTTAGTTAATGATATCGATGGTATGGCCCTATTCGTGACAGATAGGTTTCTTTTTGTTGTACATGAATAAGAAGAGTCCATGCCCTGTGAGTTAGTACTTCAAATTGGAACCGATTTATGCTTCGATGATTCGAAGAAGCCACAGCCTTCCCCTTATGACCCAGACCCCAAGGATTTTATATTAGTAATAGAATTCCACCAGGGAGCGCTATCAGAATCTAGCCAATCAACTGCCGTCTGGAAGGCGTTATCAGCTGGAGCTTTTGGCGTGGTCATCACGTGATCTTGGCAGTGACCAGGTCAGACTTGAAACTCAAACATTCCTCTTCCTTCCTGCTGAGAACAGCAACACGGCTATTTTGTGCGTTATAATGATATGTCTCCATATACATTTTGTACATTACGATGTGATTCCAATATTAGGATACCGTGTTTCTATATCCAGTATATTACGTCATAATTCTGCCATCTACAATGTATATCCTGTATATAATATGCATTATTATGCAGTACACCATGACGGTATGATTATAATAATATTTTTATTTTATTTTTTTTGTAATATGCAACTGTTTGAAATACATTACGATCTCTTGTGTAGGGCCTTTTTGGGGGCACACCAATTTGTTTGGAGAGTTGCCAATTCCATCTCAAACAACATTCCGTTGTCATCAGCTACTGTACCATCCAACATGCATTGTTCTTCAACCACTGGCAGATTATGTTGTAACTTCCGTATCGGCTTTTCTCCAATAAAAGCCCTTGCAAACAGTTACTATGCACGCCTTCAACCTTCCTCCATAACAAACCTACCCCCAGAGTGCTTGTGTCCAAACCTTGGGTATCATAAATAATATTGTACAAAAAAAAAGAACAAACACCAGAGGGAAGTGTGTCTTGTTCTGGGTTTTCCTAAAGTTTTGGCCAGATTCGTTTATACATGTATCACTGCATACATTGTGACTGCATTGTACACCATGCAGCCAGTCAATTGTACAATGGCGCGGTATGCATATAAATCAACAACACAAAGACGCTAAGCAGAGAGAAAGATTCACCCATGGCCTCGGTGTTCAAAGAATATTAACGCGGATATCTTGTTACAGAGCTTCCGGGTCGTACATGTAAGTCACAACTGCAGGACTTGGTTTCACCTCTGCGCAAAATATGTATAATTAAACCTTGAGGGACGCATATACATACTGATATACTTACAGCTCCACTACAGTGGAATGTTTTTCTTGGCACATACTGTAACATCCTCGGGACATTGGTGATAACACAGTGTTAGTGTGGAATGACGTCACTTGTGTGGGCGTTTTACTTATTTCGCAGTCAGTATATTAGATACTACATGCTATATCATGCGTCTGAAGCTGTCATTTATTTATGAATATCGACTTGTATTTGGTAGATTTTTTTTTTATTTTGTTAATTTTGTGTCGATAACCTTAGGGTTTATTTTTAATGTTCCACGCACAGGAACAAACGTCTTTGTGTATGTCTATACCTGAAAATCAGACATAAATTATCTATGTTAATATTCAACTGTTACACCTACGGGAAAAAACTTCCTATGCAAACTATAGTTGGTGTTGTACAATTTACCTCTTTTCAGTACAGAGATTATTTGTTCAGTGATTTCCCAGTTGGATTACTTTCTCCAACAAAAATACTATATCATACTGTGCTCTTTATATGAAAATGTTAGAGTAAGCGTAGGGCCAGTTAATCAGTGACACTCACAAAATCATTCTTCAACGGTGGAACTTAATGTGTTGAACGTGGAAGTGATATACCGGTCTTGGAGATGAAATTGAAGCTGTGTCTTACTAATTTATTTCACGCCAGACTAAGCTTAACCGCATGTTTATAGTAATTTTGATATCACAAGTTGTAAAGTGACGTTTTGCTTAAGTCATGATCACACACAGGTTGGCAAGAAAGGCAAATCAGTTAATGTGGGGTTCAAGTAAAACAGGAGCTCACGCAAATGCAGGGTTAAATAAATGCCCGCATATTCCGACCTATGCTGCTACGTTAGTACAAACAAATCCAAATAAGTGACGTCGCCTGTCTTTTCCGCGCCCCGGGCAGCATACATTGTACATGTACGCTAGTTAGTGCAGTCCGACCCAACCTCACTATCCACCCCCCAAACACCCTACCGCAGATGATCGTTTCGTCATGGTATAGAAAATGAAACTGCCCGACGGGCACATTGCAGCCACAAATACCAGTCCAGAAGTGCTGAGCGTTCAATGTCATTTTGGGGTCATTCGGTGGAATTTCGATTAATCGTAATTTGTGCCTAATGATAAGAGATAGGAGAAGACTTAATTTCGGAACTTCACCCCTTGGTTGGCAACACTATTCACGCCGCAAAAGAATAGCGAGGACGTTGTAAAAAGCTAGAAACGGTAGCGTATATATATCTCACAGGGAAGATGGTGTCATATCATGTGAGCATGTGTCATCCTTGTTTTGTAACAGCTTCCAGGTAGACCAAGCCGTCCTGATCACTCGATGGAGACTAGAAAGCGACAACGATCTCGCTGATAGAACTCCACCTACTTTGTGGGTCAAGGTGTCTACTACCGACATATACAGGGAGCCCCCATGGTTCTGCCGTATCCCCTGTAATAGTGGATCAGGCTATGGAGGACTTTGAACAACGGGCCCTGGAATGATCGCCCAATCCCCTGTCGACGTGGCCCTGGTGCGTGGACGACACGTTCGCAGTTCTCCGGGTGTATTTCATTAATTAGTTCACCAACCACCTCAGTTCCATAGACCCTCATTTCCAGTTCACCGCCGAGGAAGAAGGAGGGCAACATTAGCTGTTAGCCTATTATCCTTAAACCATTTACTTATATTATTCACATCAAGCTGCAAATCATTCTCTACAGCACTTCCCGATGTACCGATTGTATATAACATTGAATCATCAGCGAAGAGATTTGTACCACATTTTTATATACATATCGGTAGATCATTTATCAATAACAGGAAAAGTAAAAGGCCTATCAGGGAGCTCTGTGGAACACCAACGTTCAGTGGTAATTTGGACAACCTATCATTAAATACTTTTACCATTTGTTGTCTGTTTCCTATGAATAGTTTTGGAACCACTCGAGCTCATTACCTTGTACACCATATTTACCAAATTAAAACAAAAGTCAATCTATGATCTACAGTACACAAGACGGAACATACACTGCTAATATGACCGCTTAAGATAGTTTCGTAAGTGACGACCTAGCCTGTGTGACAACGCGACACACACTGGTTGAAGAGATATAAAGTCAGCCTGTCTGGATGGTATATTTGAGATTCAAAGAGCAAATGCTATGCCGGGGACTTCCGACTGACCAACCATAACAACCAGGGTATTAATTATACAATTGAACAGGACATACGAGGAGGATAATACAATTTAAGGACAACGCATATTTTGTATATAAATAGGATAGGTAAAATAACTTTAAGATATAATTATTTAACAACGGTGGTATGGGCGAACAAAAACCTTAGCGCACACAGCTAATGACCGATAAATGATGGATGAATCATATTACATGTACATGTCAGACGATGAGGGATGACAAGAGAATCGATAAAGGGTGGCGTTATTCTAGAACAGCTATTTGAGAATATGGGGAGGATGTCACACCACATTGCCACCATATTCGTAAAAACAATGCGCTTTTTTGCAGAGTCCCGGGCCAACCGTGGGCAAAGGGATCGACGACCATAGGTCTTACAATTCTGATCTCGAACGATCATAAATGTAAGTGCATAGTAGTGCGAGGATATGATGGAGCCTGTACTCTTAGACTAGTATCGAACACGAAGACGGCCAAGAAGGAAACGAATTTCAGACAAGGTGCTTTGGATGTAAATTTCGCTTAAATTTATAATACTACACAGTCGTACTGATGTAAGCTAATGACGTGCATGATGTGGTCCTATTCGTCACAGATATATAGTTTTTACATGAATAAGGAGAGTCCATGCCCCGTGGGGTAGTGTTTGAAATCGGGACAGATCTACGCTTCGATGATTTTTAAAGGTTTGCGCACGTTATTTAAGTGTTCTAAATATATTTGTTGTCGTGCCTGACTTTGGGCTTTTCTGCTTACACACACTTAGCATTGTAAATACTCCTGACGGGCATTCCATTGTTTGATTTTTTCTTGAAAATTTACAATCGTATGTCTCTCAGTGAGCCACGACCAGTGTGGGTGGATCGTGGTGTGTAATGGGAAACATGGAGGTTAGCTTCAGTAATTATAGATTTTGTTTCTTCCTTTAAAATACTGGTGTTTGAAAGTGACAGTAAAGTCTACAGGCCGCAGTTTTGTATGTGTTTGTTTAATAAAAAAGTCTGATAGTGATTCGAGTGTGAAACACCGACCTCCGCATGCTCCGTCCAGGACCATTGTGCTGTAAATTGCCAGCGCAATAAAATGAAATAAGAGAAAACAAAATAATTTGGTTGGTTATGTCTAAACTCGGAAATCAATATTTTCAACTATTTGCTGAAGTGTACCCTCCACGTCATAAAACGTATATCATACCCCCGGACAGATTTTTCAAATCTGAGCTTGTGACAAGGGCTTGTCAATATGCATGCATTAATGTGGTTATATCTCCATTGATTGTGCCTCAATAGATATCTAATCTGTCAACAAATTAGTGGAATAGTTTTTATTACAATTAGTATTTGCAGTCCCACAGTGAAGAGTATTACTTTGCGATTTTAAGAAAACGTAGTGTTGTTCTAGGGAGGAGTGCACTGGAGTGAATCTACTAGAAAAAATGAGGTCATTTATCATTTATGCTTAGTAATTCTCGCATATGTTATCTAGATACAAAAGGAAAACACCGGAAGCAAAAAACTAACCCAATGGGGAAGTATTTCCCGTGGTCTTTAGTTTTGTTTTAACCGGTTCCACTAATATATCACGGCTTTCACTATGGCTTCGTTGACAATGGCGTGGCAGGCATATAAATCGACAACAATACACAAAAGACCAAAGATTCACCCACGCCTGTGTAAAGAATAAACCCTGAGATCATGCAACACGATCTTCCTGGTTGTAGACCACAGCTATAGGGCATGTTTTACGCGTAGTTAAATAAGGAAAGCATGACGGAGCGCGAGACAGACACATTCAGATTTCAAACCCCTGGAATATATTACTTGAACACCGCAGTCTCGATACATTGAGGATAGCACTGTGTTCTTGTAGAATGTGGTCACTTGCGTGGATATTTTGTCTCTTTGCTTGCGGTAGGTCATACATGTATATACTTTCTGATTACATGGTATTGTTTCTCATAATGTCAAACGCTTTAGGATAGAACCTTAGTATGCTCTTTGTCACTATCAGCATTGTCATCGACGTCGTCATCAGTCACCACCGTCGTCGTAGTAGTATTTGTCATTCCCATGGTCATGATAATCATCACCATGATCACAGTCCTCATCCCCATTGTCACCTACTGTTATAACAATTAACCAATCAAGACTTTACATATATGTGCGTTGTGGATTGAGTTGTTTTGCGTACATTTATTTCGCTCTCAACGTAGGGAACTATATTCGATAGAAGCTATAATTTGTTTGCCAAGATATATCTTTATACTAGCTGGAACAACTATACCTGCATATTCTCCCTTAATATCCAGTTAAATTATGACTTCAGTATCAAATTGTACCATGCATGTACACAGCACAGGTAAGAACGAAATCACGAAATCAAATATTTTTAGTAGACTAGTCTACGTTATCAAGTATCACATATCGGGTATGAACTAGGGGCTTACATGAACTCAACTGCAAGAGTAGCAAATTTCAGAATTCAGTAAGCAGATATGCCTCACTGATCACGATAAATAGTCCGGTTCTTAGAAGTAAAATGGTCATGCCACCAACGGACAAGCACATAATCCAGGTTTGTCTGAAATCATGCCACACTTCAAAGAAATGCCCAACATAACCACTGATAACTGAACCATGGTATTTCAAAGGCAGAACACGTCTCTAGAATGTTACACACACATGTTCGAGGTATGATCGATCTTCCATGGCCAAACCAGATTGTATATATTGAATGAGTATGGTATCCTGTAGCCTTTTTAAGAAAAGAAAAGTATCTCCATCAATCTATTTCAGTGCGGGCCACACGCCAGTGTCTCTCCAGCTCCGGTTACTCTCTCTCAACCTTCTCTAACAACATCCTGATGTTTCACGAGGATCCTATAACAGGCCATAGTAGCGAGTATGAGACATCGGGAGGATCAAGCTGTTCAGGATCGTCGTCCTGTAACCAGGTGTTCCAGCGGGCCAGGGAGCGCTGTAACTTCCAACCACGCTGTACTATTACAGAGCAGGAAGCAGCCGTACAGCTACCTGGGGGATGCGGTGTGGCCAACTACTTCGAAGGGAAGCCGGACCACGTTAACGGTTGGTTATGTTCCAGTTGATCATGTTAATAACTTGAATTGCATATGATAACGGCTTAAGTCATCAGAAAGGGAATCTGTTTGGTTAAGTTAGTGAGGATGAACTGGGATTGTGGTTAAACCTTGAACGCGTGGCAGCCTAGCAAACAAATCAACGTCACAACCTTATGCATGTAAGGTGTGTCATTTGTTGTGTTAATTGTCGTGGGTGTAATATACTGTACACGAAATGTAATGGGCACAATGGGTACTGCTCATGCAGTATTGTAAGTGATGCAGACTTGATGTTGATATACAAGCTGGATTTGAGCATGACTGATGTGGGCAGATAAGGTATCCTAACCAGTACACTATTTACGTGGTTAAAAATGGATTTTACAGCAAAGTCGTAGAATCTTCCAAATGTGCCCACCAGTACTTGTCCTTGGTACAGAAGATATCCTAACCTGAGTGTCAAATCTGGGCAGGTACTTACATGTTGAAAATGCTCTCCTCAGCATTACCAGGATATGCTCATATGGTTATATCTGGCTAGATTAGAAGAAGAAGAAGAAGAAGAAGAAGACGACGACGACGACGACGACGAAGAAGAAGAAGAAGAAGAAGAAGAAGAAGAAGAAGAGAAATAAGAAGAAGAAGAAGAAATAAAATGACGAACTTGTCATCAAATCCTCTATACAAAACAGAACAACGGAAAGAACACAAGTCATAAATACCTGTTCTTTACCATGTTCAGTATCCTCCTCTTTTCAGTGATTGATGAGCTAATAGATGTCTGTACCGGGAAGAAGAACGGTATCAGAGACATTTACATAATCAGTCCTGGTGGCACTCGAGGGATACCCGCCCAAGGTTACCACTGTCAGTGTACGTTCAGTAAGTCAGCCGGCCAGGACAACGATCCCACAGTGACCGTACAGAGCCGGGACACACGTCTGAAGTCGTCCAACTGCGACCAATCCCTGGTGTTTGAGGATGGCACAGGCACAGTCCTTGGACAAGTGTGTTCACCCTACGATACAACAATCGAGCTTTTTACCACCAAATCCCTGGAGGCCTCTTCCGAACTTCGGATGATATTTCGACAGAAGTCACCTGTTCAGGGTGAATCAGGGAGTCCAGGGATCTTTATGATGCGTGTGAGAAGTGATACAAATGGTAAGAAAAAAAGGATGCTGCCCCAGCTGTATACTTGAAGCCAACACTGTTCAAAAATAATTTAATATTGTGGGTCACAGATGTCGAGAGATACCGTAGACAGGGTTTTCATGTCCTACAAGGCTGCAATGTATCTACCATGTGAAGCGGTCCATAATATCTAAAGTTATCTAATAATCTATGTTCGACTTCCAAGCCGTGAATCTGAAATTCCAGTCTTGACTGTTTAAAAGAGAATATTCTTCGGAACCCGTAATGCATTGGATGTCTTAATCGCATTTGGTTTTACAGGGAATGCCCTATTTGACGTTGTGTGTGGCAGCGTTAATCAGCCACAAGGACACACAGAAGCACATGACACGACGGTCACCAGGACTGCCCTCCTGTCCACGTCCACTGGGAGACACACAACTCCACCAGCACCTATCACAGGTTCGATTGAAAACCTTAATCTTCTTCCACATATCTATTGAAACAGCTTAAATCTTCAATTAAGGAAACAATCCTACCAATACTGGGGATAACAGTATGCAATATAAAAGCTATGTAACAGATCTCCTGAGGGGTCACCGGAGAGCCACTGCCACGGTGACCAAAATGCCTTTTTCCCCATCGTTTCAGGAAAGATACATAGACTTATACATATTGTTCGGGGTGTAATGTTGAGGGTGATATTACAAAGTTCCCTGTCTTTACTATTCTGCGATATTCTGGTTACTTCAGTAGTTGTAGCAATACTATTTATTTTAAAACTGTGCACAAAGTGTAAATACGATATTTCTTAATGCATGCCAGTACGAGACAAACGTTACAGCTTGCGGGAAATAACAACAATGTTGTTGTTGCTGGGTCTGCTCATCACTCTGTGTAATGACATGTCTGATAAAAATGTTTAATATGAAGTAACATCAAATATTATAATATTGAGTTAGCGGAAGAACAGAGAAACAGAATGAAAACATAAACAGAAGAAAACAAAAGCTATAATCTTCGACTTGTCTCCCATAGATAGTGAGGAAAGAGAGCTTTTGGCGGCAATTATAATGAATTAATTTTATTTATGGACTTTGGAGTAATCATTTGTCATGAAAGTTTCATAAATTATGTTTTAACTACGATCTACCTACAGCGGGCCTGTCTGAGAGCTTGGTGATTGGAATAGCAGCTGGTTTAGGCGGTGTTGTTCTCTCCGGCTTAATTGCCTTAGCCATCTACTGCACTCTAAGGTAATTACACCCGCAGATTATAGACGTTATGATGATGTTGATGACGACAATGATGATGATGATGATGATGATGATGATGATGATGATGATGATGATGATGATGATGATGATGATGAAATGATACCAGACAAGTCACTGAACCATTTTAGTCACTATTTGCGTACCAAGGACATTTTTGGTTCAAATAAGAAGTCGCAGACACGCCCACCCCAGCCCCAAATACTAAAAGGGATGTCTCAACACCAGGATCCCTTCCATACAACCAAGTGACCTGATTCCTCTTTGAGGGATGCCCTTAAACATGAGGGCTTCAAGTGAAGCACTACACAACAGCAAACATTTGGAGCTCTATCAAGAGTACGATGCGAAAAGCAACATCATTGAATCATCCACCCCCAACTTACAGACCATTATTCAGGTGACCTTATCTAGAATGGGGTTGCAGCCGCTGTGATACAGCCTAATCTGGATGAACCTGGAAGGGAGCAAGTCATAAGTTCAATAAGGCTCGGCGACACAGAAGAACGTCATGTGAACTTATATAGAGGGAAAATAGCTGACTACATGGCGTGGCAAAGTTCCATGCATCACATACTGCACAAACGGGGATTTTGGAAACTCGCCGCAGTCATCTGAAGAAATGTGAAGAAAATATCTAACAGAAGCAATGTAGGCGGATGCTTTTTCGGCTGCCGGCAATAAAACACAAGCTCCCACCATAAATATTGTTATAGCTATCTCCTTTCATTTCTGCTATTTTCTGATACACAGAGGTCTCACTCTCTTATGTAAACCATGGGCGTCAGCTGCGTTTAACACTCTTAATACTTCAAATTCAACACAAACCATGAGAATGCCAAGGATGATCCTTCATCAGCAACAGCAAGATTAGAAACGGTACATTGATAGTGGTTGTGAGGAAACCACCTACCTCGGGGCAGAATAATCCATGAAACTAAAGACGCGCCTTGAAGACCACCATCATTGTGTCCGCTACCAATCAGACTCATTCCAGTACAATACTCTTTGCAGATGATACACGCTTATCTATTTCAAATAAAAATATCTCGAAACTTTACAGAATTACAAATTCAGACCTACAAATACTAAATGACTGGTTTAAAAGTAATAAATTATCACTAAATGTAAACAAAAGTAATTACTTATTGTTTACAAATAAAA
>JAAUYG010028436.1_pt1 | contig 13084 bp, 9 predicted proteins | sample 7278091 | NCBI WGS metagenome assembly JAAUYG01 (sample SAMN14350201, study PRJNA611818) | marine sediment metagenome | isolation source: surface marine sediment (0.6m) | place: French Polynesia: Moorea | collected 2018-08
ATTTAAGTAAATTCGGTCAAGTGATCCCTATAAACTATAAAACAATGCTTGCCATCACTGCAAAATACTAGTGGGGTGATACCACAATAATACTATCGGTGTCTTCCTCCAATCCCTGTCCTTCAAAATGCCATTTTTTTATATTTTTTTTTTACTTTCTTTTTTTAGAGGAACACGCACCCTATAGAACTCTTCTTCCCTTCTTCTTTGCACAGCACACGTTTCTGCCAGACAATAGACAGCAAATATTTACTGGCATCCGGGAGTAAATGTTTGGCCATTGCTGTGGAAGGAATAGTGCCGGTGTTTGCCACATAGAAGCAACTTCCAGATTTCTCCCAGAGTGGGGCAGAGAGGGGGGAAAATGCGAGTCATCTCCATTAATTTACATCCGCTGACAGCAATCGTCGGGATTACCTACGTCAGAGGATTAGAGGCATGGCGTTAAAGTCAGGATTAGGCAGCTGCTGCTTTCGTCCAATGGCGGGGGCATCCCTCCTCTTCCTCCTCCTTCCATTATCCCATCTGCCATCTCCCTACATACACCACCGAATCCAACTTGCAGTCGGTGATATGACCATGAGTGGTTGAAAGCCGACTATAAGCCTGATTCACCCACCCACCCATCTGCCATCTCAGCGCGCGTGAGAATCCCACGTTTGTAGCACGGCGGCCTGACGGTAGTACGTGCTACCTAACCGCCTGCAAATCCTGAGTCTATGAAGACTACTGCCCCCAGAATATACACTTGGAAACTGCATTTAGTCTGCAGTCAAACCTGTCTTTCTTTGTAGGAGCGACCGAGGATAAGAAATGAATCTGTTAGTTTTGCTTTTCATCCAATACTGCAACTATGAAATGGACTTGAACTATCTTGAATGGGGATTAGCTGCAGAATTCAGGACAGTAACCCCTAATCTGTTGATGCCAACAATGCATTCACATCTTCCATTGTCTGACATGCATGACTGTTACTCAGCTGGGAATTCAATGCATTGTGTGTCAACTTCTATATAAATGCATTAAAATATTTACTATATGTAACTCGCACGGATTTAACCACAGGATGGATATACAATGTATAACAGGTCCCCTCTTTTTGACGAACCCTTTCAAGCAGGTACAGTCGTGCAATGATGCTTAAACAGTAGCGTTCAATTTTGCACAATTTAAGGGTTGGGTTATGTCATGTCTTTCACTTAGCACCTCTATATGTCAGACCTAGAAAACTGTCACAGACGCGATCGACATATAGACCCAGCAGTAATAACCCTGCATTACTTCCTCATTAGACAATACCTAAGCCCTGTATCAAATAATCCCAACCTTGCAGCCCCGCCTTTCTTTCCACGAACGTCTGGTTCTTTCCCCGCGAACGACGTGTTCGACCAGTTGGCTAATGAGCACGAACCTTGGAACGTTTTGGGGGGATGGAATCAATATTATGTTATCATTCTGTGCGGGGCGAGAAGTCATTTTCGCGTTGTTCATGATGGATGATTCACCTTGACAGCTATGGCCTCCTCCAAGTTCTGCCAGGGGAAAACCCAACAATGAGCCCTAATTCGCCGGCTAATTTTAAATGCTTAACAAATTTGTAATTATACGCCATTGGTTCGCTTCCCAAACAAGGCAGCCGGCCATTATGTGCGGCCAAGAAGGAAAGAAATGAGAAATGCGTTAAGAGCCACGCATCATCATTCAAGGAGGGAGAAGAGTCCCTGCATGCACAATGTTTTGACTCCCAGTGTTCTCGCTAAAATAGCACTAAGACTGATTTATGCAATTTCAGAACTCATAGTTGAAGCATGCAAACATGTATGTAAATTGTGCAAGACTAAGGAATAATCTTAGTGATGATTAAAAGCATGTCCAACGTAAAAGATTTTAAAACTGGTTTTAAATTAGGCAAATGGCACGGATTGTCCTGTGATTGTTCCTATTTTTGTACAAAGTGTATCAGTGGAGACTCTAAAGGTATCCCATATTTATGCCTGTTTCATGATTGTGTATATAGCTCGTATGGGGTGTCATCCATTATCTGTCAGTGACTAGCGCTGATCGTTAATGTTTATTGTTACTTAAAATGTAAACCAACGTTTACTTAATCAAAGTGTTATTCCAGTGTACGCTTGTCTCATGTCTAACTGGTCTGTACAAGTTGTACAGACCTCTCAATCCCATCTGAGCGCTAATTTGCACATGCGCCTGCTATACAAACGTCGCAATATGCCTATAATACCACGTAAATGTACTAACTCCTTTTACATACTAGTTGCTATTAAACACACGTCTATGGGTCAACTGTCAAAATTCTTGACACGTGAACCCGCCAACGCCTGAAAAATATGAAACCCGCGTCACCAATCAATAAAGATCCGGTGACATGTGGTCCTTTGAGTGCTGTGTGGACAGGTCCGGGTCCACCTTTCCAGTGTCTGTATATACGGCCCCAATGGCTCGGTGGGGAAGACCGAACGGCACTTTGTGTGCTGGTCCTGATTAATGGACCAGCCTCATGTATGCTGTGGACTTTCCACCTTGTGATAAGGCAGCCAATAGGGACCGAGCTTTTACATCATCCAGACAAATGGATCGCCGTTAGCCAACCAAATATTTCACGTTTGAGGTTATTCTCCAGGAACACGTAGCCTGGTGATCTTTGGACGAGGGCCGCATTTCCATGCAGTGCCAGGCCTGACCGGTCGAACGGCGATAGAACACAAAAGTCACATGCCAAGCTATGAATTTGACATCAGGTGCCGGCACGCCACATGATTCCAAGGCAGGATAGTACATGATTCCAAAGCAGCATGATACTAGTATAAAAGTTGCCAACGGAACAGTGAAAATATTTGTCACCGACAAAAAAATCAAACTATTTTGTTTGCATGCATTCATGTTACAACAAATTCACTTACTTTTTAAAATGTCCAAGAGCTAAACAGAAGCTGCACATCTAGATTCTGAACAGGTGTCAGGGATCTAAACAGATCAGTTAAATAAACAACACAGCGCTGATTTCTTTTTTTATTATTTTAACTTTATCTCAACTTAATTATTATTAAATCTTATTTGTATGATTCTTAATCCAGTATAAGCCCAGCCAGGATTGGGCGAACCCATAATTTATTTTCGCAGTGCCCGGAAAATAAATATGGAAGGCACAATTGTATTTGCCTGCGGAACAGGAACAATGCATGTACATGTAACCATGTCCAGGCGTATTAGCAAAAGACAAGAGATTATATTGACAGTCTGAGTACAATTTGGAATTAACCCAAGAATAAGACCACACATGGTCGAGGTCAAACTGGTCTTTATTCCGAAGTGGTCTTAAAAGTGAGGCAATATAGTCCTCGTGTACAACTTGTGGTAGTCCAATAAGTGCATGGTCTCAATTTGTGGTCTTAATCGAATGTCTTAGAAAAGACGCCGGTCTTCAACTCTCGGTGCTTATATACGATATAACCGCATTCTGGTGTTTTACAAAGGTACCTGTATCTGTAAACACCGTCACATTTTATTTTATTACATGCACTGACAAAGTTAACAGTATACAAACTTAATATTAAATATATTTTAGTCCTAATTCTGTCCTTCCATCCCTTTCCCTGATTTTTCTTTCTTTCTTTCTAACGGTACCCCTCCCCACCCCGGTCTTCTTTGAGTGACATTTCTTTATGATCTGCTCAATGTCTTCTGTTTCTTGCCCATGCAGATTGTGTAATTGGATTTTTTATGAACCTCCCCTCCCTGATGCCTAGTACCTGATACCGGTAATCAGTAATATACCACATGCACAGAAAAAAGACCGTTCCGTGCGTGACTGCCCCCGGGGTAGGCGAGCAACACGTGAGATCGCCTGGAGCTTTGTAGCCACAGTTTCCGAGTTTCTTGGTGCAGTCATTAAAAAAGCTGAATACATGTAAGTGACTGTGTGCTTTCTGGGCAATGAATAGCATTAGACATAGTGTGGCCCCAGAGCATTTCCCGTCAAGTTATTACTGCGAATGGCCTGAACTTGCATGTATATAGGCTTAAACGAAAATATCTTATTACACGTGTAGTCCTGTAAGAAACGAAACCATACGGAAAAGTGCACACGTGTAACTAGGCCTTAGGTGTATTTGGAAGTTCCAAGTACTAGTATACACACATACAGCCCAGTTTTTTTTTGTTTTTTTTTTTTTTAGGTGGGAACAATCGTCTTCGTCAATCTTCTGCTTTCAGTCTTATCTCTACATGAAACAGCTATAGAAGGTGAGAAAGTGTGATGTGAGTGTCTCACCCTATTATCACCAGGGCCTTTCCACAGCAGCGAAGGGAGTTGTCTCCATGTATTATAACAGTACTAATCCTGACAGTCCGCAGCCAGAGACGCTGATTGGACCTGGTAGGACAATTACATGGCAGATGAATACGCACAATATCATACCCAGAAAAACCAAAACGCTTTCTATGATTACAACAGACCCAAACAAAACACTTGCACCAAAACCTTTTTTTTTTTTTTACAATGAGGGAAAAAGTTTGGGTTAATCAATGTATGTCTCGTGTTTGGGGACCAAATGCGACAAAAAAGGGAAAAAAACATAAGTTCTTTTCCCCTTTTTTGAGCCATTGCTTTTAGGCGGGCAATCAATATAGTCTGTCCCTCCCCGACAGTGCTTTCTTTCTGATTTCCCCCTCATATGATTATCGGGAACCGTGTATCCCAAGCAATCAGACTGGCCAGACGTTGCACATTTCCTCCTGACGGAATAATATTTCCAAGACGTCGCGTCTCGTTTCTCCCGGGGAATGTTTCGTCGTGTACCTGCGACCTTCCGTAATTGTATCTTGTGCCGGGATCGATACCCTGCCCCTGATATATTCTCCAGCGACTCAAAGGCATAATGTGAATACCACACTACTGTTATAACTATGACACATACTTTGACTTGCAGTTATAAGCCGAAACAGCACGTTATACCTCTCCCTGTAATGGGCGGTGGATGTTTGTCAATATTCTTTAAGGCGAACTCCTTGGCGTTTCTTCCTATATATCACCATAATTAATGTCTCCGCACCACCGGAGTCCATTTCAACAACTGTTTGAAGACCAAATCATCATCATTTCGCCTTTTTCTTTCTCTTTCACACGTCCCTCCAATGACTGGAATTGGACTGAAGTCACGAATTGGCAAATCAGGAAGAATCCGAAGTGGGATCCCGATTTCAGATTTCTTGGTGGCAATACTGGCTACACAATGTAGTCGTGTATGTAAAAATACACTCATTACAATATGCATACGGAACTGAATAGCCCCGTGTACATAACAATTACTTTGCGTAATGCATACATGTGGGTGTATATATATGGAAGTTGAAACACGTGGAACAGACATTTTGCTGCTAATGATGTGCTGAGTGATAATGTGAGTATATTGTTGCTGCATGAAAACCTGCCCATTAGGACATAATGCAATCCCCCCATTTTCTTATTTGTGGTGTCACTGGCTCATATATCCGGACCCGCAGTAGGCTCTCACTGCAAAGTGTCGTTTTGGGCTCTCGCAGTTTGCTTGATCCGCACGTCAGACACAGCTGCGTCTATGCAGTTATATCCAACATTCCCAAGAAATAGTGCGATTGTGGCTATTAATGGCGTTAATTAAGCAGATTACTTCTAATCCACACCTTCCACAAACAAGCACGGCGTGACTCGCTTTAAATCCCTGCCCCTAATCCACAAGCAACCACTCGTCGGCTTCTGGAACTAAATTACACGAGCAAAAATAATGCCGATCTGGTCGAATCCAACGCGTCATCTGTCTCATAAAGCACCAGGGGAATCATTTGTGTCCTCCTTATCGGGAGTCGGGCAGATTTACTACCAAGGCCGGGGATTCATTTAGCCTGGATTCACTCTTTACGCCTCTCCAACCAGACCCCGTTCAGGTCTTCCCTCGCGTTCCCTATACTTCTCTAAGCTTCATTCCGTGTCGCGAGTGGGTTGTCCACTCGCTGTAAGGTCAATACCCAGGTCCAGGCCAGAGCAACCCTCTAGGTGGCTGCTGCTGCTACTGCTGAAGTGGGGTTGGGGGTTACCGAGGTCGGTCGTCCAGTCATTTAACAGGCCAGCACACACTCCACGGCCTTGTCCCGACACCCACGAACATTCTCCTCACATTTTCCCCGTCTAAATTAAGCTTACAGCTGTTTGCATTTGTGACAGTTGGTCATATTGAAAAAAATGCCTCAAGAGGCGAGCTGAATATTTGATCTTGAGGGAAAAGCGACTGGAGCAGATACGCAATCGGCATGCAGCAAACATTTTGATTGGTAGATCTGGCATCTTCATTGTCACATATTCTCATATTTCAGATATACAATCAAGTTATCACTATAGAAGCTTATAGAAGACGTGATGTTGTTGCGTATCGCCAGGGGCGGCCTGGCTGAGCGGTAAGATGTTCGCATTCAGACCGATAGGTCGTCTGTTCGAATCCAATCAGGTTTATTTTGCCCACATGCTGTTTGGACCATCTGTTTGGCCAACCAAAACACCCCTGGTCAGAAAAGCGGGGTTGCAAGGCCCATTTCGTTTACGAAACAATATGCAAGAGAAGTTGTATAGTATGACTTACCGCTGTCAAAGTCCTTGGCAAATTCTGAGCTTCCTTGGTGATGCATGAGGAATAGAACCGCCATGGCAGCCATCGCACCCCATCCCCAACGCCGCCATCTTACAATGGCGTTCTTCCGGTGACTGAGCTCGAAGAACTCGAGCCATCGCGGCCGTCGCTTGGCTCGGTAAAACATTCTGAAAAGACAAGAACAAAAGAGAGGTAGAAATACTTCGATTGTCTCAAGAGTACAATCCCAAATTTGTGTATCACTTGTCGGGACTTGTCGCTTGCCGATACTACAATGTACTTGAACACCAGAAATGATCAAACTCGTATTAGCCTGCTACCTAGCCCACAACCGGACATGCAGTGCTGACATACAGTACGTTGTAGCCGTAGTATAAACCCAAGCAAAATCACTTTCCATATATCCCTGGCTCATCCCCTGACCTACAAACCTTGAGGAAAAACGCATCTCTGCCCAGTACTTGGCAACAACAACCACCTCCAATAAGTGCAGTTGTTACAAAGTAGCCACGAAGCCCTCGAAAATGGCTCGTTTTCCCCCACCGTTCGGAGAGTGTACTATACAGAAACAGGGAAGCAGACTTGCCATAAGAGCTATCTCTTGAAGTGTTGCACAAATAGCGCCTTGGTCCTTCAGTTTCGCTCTACGGTGAACATACCGACCAATACTTCGTGGGACCATGCGGTTGATACGCTTAAGAAAGAAACGTCTAGAGGTTTTCGCCAGGAAAGAGGATTAGCTTTCCAGTGGTTGTAGAATTCTGGAGCATTCTTCTTCACTGAGCTAACTACCATTAAGGAACTTCTAATCATCTCTTGATTCAGCGATTTTATCAATTTGGGCTATAATCAATTACTCCGCCAACCAGGCATCCGTGATTCACAGCTACAGTTTGGTCATGTTTGAGAAAACTCCAATAGCGTAACACATGCGTTCCACATAATCTTAAATTATTAGCTTCAGGCACAAGCCTGAATAAAACAAAAACCCTCACTAATAAATCTGGCTAAGCCATGTGCTTGCTGAACTCGGATTATCGGTGTCGTGTGAACACCTCAGAACAAGAAAATCTATTGTCACCCAATCCAACCACCGTATAAGAAGTGTTGGATTATATAAAGTCATGAAAAGACCGCAATTACCCCTTAGCCCCTAACAAGCCCAAACCACATCACAGGAATCATTTTGACTCTTCGTGAGCTGGTGCAGACCACTGCATGGTGCTGTGTGTTCAACAATGTCCTATAAAGTACGAAGTACTGAAGTAACCTTTACACTGAGGTACACGTACTTCCTTCATAAAAGGCACATTTACGTCAGTTTGAAGACCGGTTTTTAGATGTGTAGCACGTGTGTACCATGACATTTATGAGTTTTCCTCGCCTATTAGATAATCTATAGGTGGTACTGTACCGATATAATAAAATCCTAAATTCGAATGAAAGGTAATACTAGTATCATGTATACAGCCAGTGACACATTACAGGTTTCCAAACTGTTGTTTCTCACCATTAACCCTTCATAGAACATTTTTGCTGAAAGGCATAATCGAATTAATGGAAATTGCTCCCAGACCTTTTATCAAAAACCTGATACTGTCATTGTGAAAGAGAGAGAAAAAAGAGTTACGTATAGAAATGTAAATGGAAGCTTATCCGCTTTATCTTTCCGTGCTTTCCTGTTCCAAATCAATACGACGCCGGGACTACTTTCTTATAATCTCCCCAGTAACCCTGTAGTCTCTCGCCCCAAAGACGTCCCGCTTCCTATAAATTAATTTGTCACTCGCCCAGCTGAGCTAGGTCCTGGTCCCGTGCAGATCAGAGGAAGGGGGCTTTCCCGGGTCACGCCATCACTGGCAGCTAGGCTACGTGGCACGAAAGTTGCCAGTTTGGGGGAGTCTGCTGTTTTAAGCAATAGCCTAACGGTTTAAACAGATTATGCACATGGGCATAGATTATGAATTATGGGCAGCTATTTTAAGAAGACAGAGATGGATGACCTACATGTAGCAATGGGTATTTTGTATAATGTTATCTTTTAAATTTGTTGTTTCTGTTTATGGTACACTGGTGTCAATATTAACAAAAAGATGAGCTATATTATAAATTTGAAACAAAACAAAATAACCTACTAAATGGTAACCACATGCGACATCTACAGCAGTGTATAATAAATTCTCTGTGTTAATCACTTGTGACTGTGTCTCCCCATATTTATCATATCAGATACCACCGTAATCGCCTGGTTGCTCAGTTGGGAGAACATTAGACAGTTCTAATTGAAATGGACTTTCCATTATCTTACTTACACCCATTTACTTTATAGCTGTGACACATTTTATCTTGACCTTCTAACCAGTGCGCTTCCTCAATTATTACAGTGCTACAGTTTTGTTCAATAAGCCATTAGCCAGGGCTTGTTCCGAGGCATCATCAATCTTTGATGACCTTCACACCACCCATGCAGCTCGTCAACGGGACCTTGCCATATACATCCGTGTTACCGCACTGCCGCACATATAACTAATGACAATGGCATCTATTTTCCCGGTAATACCTATGGGACGCTAAGTCTGGGTATTTGTGCTGTTCTGTAAGCGGCTGTGCGGGTGTTCGGCCACCTAGTCCCGTCAAGTTGCGGGTGAAGGTGACGGACCCTAAAGCCACCTTCCCCGCTCTCTTCTGCCGCGTCAGTCCACAAGACGGATGCTACGATGTCAGGCTCCCCAAATTTACCCTCCCTCTGGCTAGGGACAGGTTCGGGGGCACCCCTGCCCCTCCCAGAGAGAGACAAGGGGGTGGAGAGGTGGGGGATGGAGCCGGGGGGTAAACCAATCTCTTCACAGGCTACTCGCTTCTCTCTCTGAGTGCTCATCCGTCTCCATTACTGTCTCTAGCCATAGCCACGTAATAAGCATACCGATTCGGACGGGAGTTTATCAGCATCGAAATCCAGGATTGTCAGGCTTGGCAATACGGCGATAATAATAACGGTTGTACAGGTCTCTGGGGTGTCGGCGGAAGTGTACCGGGACGAGAGTGGAAGTGTGACACACCCCGTGCTGCTGCCGACACAGACCAAGACACAGGCGACAGAGTGGGGACAGCCCGCCGGCCAAGCCATCGTCGCCACTCCCAGAGGTCAACAGACGGCCAGGAAAGCGTTAAAAAGTCCATTCACACGAAGGGAAGCTGCAAATGTGGACATCCACTCTCTGCTTTCAAAAAGTGATGCAATACAGGTGCTTCAAATATGAGTTATTGACCATGGACACATCGGTTCGAGTTATAAAATACTAGTAGGTTATAAAAAGAAGAAATCTGATCCCTGATATGTATAACCATGTGCAATAATAGTCCTTCCAAACAATCCTGCTTTTATACAGAGCAATGAGTACAGACTGGCTTCAAAAAATTGCTGATCGGTACAAAACCCCAGCTGCATCCAGTATGCCACACAAATCTGTTCTACGCAATATGGTGTGTGTATGTGTGTGTGTGTGGGGGGGGGGGGTCACGCTTTAAAGTTTGCTTTCAGCTTCTCAAGGTCATGTATCACCGACTGCAGGTTGGATTCGGTGGTGCATACAGGTGCATGTGGGGGCAGGTGTGGTGAGTTAATTCGGACCTGTCGTGTTTGAGCCGAACGATCTACGCCCAACAATTTTGGCGTGCCAAGCCACCGACTCAATTCGGCCACAAGGTGAGCAAGAAAAAATCGTTGAGGCCATTAATATACTGACTCCGAGCCGGCCAATCGGTTGCCTAACTATTAATGCCAAGCGCCAAGCTTAAATGCACAAATCTCCCAGTTTTTACGTCTTTGGTGTGACGCGGTGAGGGATCGAACCCCAGCCTCCTGCACCCCGAGCGGGCGCCTTAACCACTAGGCTGCTGGGGCGGTCCCCGTTATTAAAGCATTGGGCACAGAGAAGGTAAGCTCACGACAACCCACGTTGGAGCAGCCCAATCTTGGCCAGGCTTGCCCTGCCTCTATATTGCATAGCACGTCCTTGGTGGGCAGCCAGAATGCTGAGATTGCATGTGTAGGCTGTAGTTACTATAGAATGTCCTCCCCGCCGACGGTAACACGTCACTTGGATTAAATTTCCTGACAACGTCCAATCACAGAAAACTGGACGTAAGCATGCAATTGGGAACAGACTTTTTAACACTCTGCACATTTTAAAGTATGATTTCTAAAAGTTACTTTGAAGCAGAAAAAAAAAACATTACTAGAAACTGCTGGCACTTGAGACTTTTAAAATATGACTTATGTCGCACTGCTGCAAACTACAAGACCTTTGTAGAAAAAGAGACCCTTTTATATAGTAGTGTACGACTGTTTCAGACAATATTTTGTAAAACTACTTATATATAATTTAATGTATGACTTTAAAAAGCAACATTGAAGACATTTTTTTCCAGAAACTGCGACCCCTTGAATTAGTGTGTAACTTCAAAAGTCACATTGAAGTAGATACGATTTTATAGGAACTGCGGAGCCTGTGTGTATGACTTTAAGAAAAAGTCATATTGAAGCAGACAAGATTTTTCTAGGAACTGCGTCCTTTGATTTAGTGTACGGAAGAAGTCGGATCTACTTGCGTAAGACAGAGGCCTGGAGACGTGTCGAGTGTCCATTAGCTGCTTACAAATCTCCCAACGGATTTGGAGACGTCCCAGTGAAAGGCCCAAGTCCAGACTGCGATATTATCCCAGAGATTTATATCACTAGGCTGACAGTTAAGGCCGCGTGGGATCGGTCTGCGGCTGTTGACGGGACTGACTGGCAAATATGAGCCTGGCAGTAACGAGATCTGCAGTGAGCAAAATTACTTTCCAGAGATATGACACAGGAAATTTTAACACGACATCCATTAGTCCCATATTTAGTCATAAAGGGCTCGGGCGTCTATACAGTATCTCCGAAAGACAAGAGTTATTTACTGTGTTTGTGAAAATCTTCAGACGATGAGCTATGAGCAAAAAGCGTCCATTTACGCTCTTTGCTGTGACATAAGATAAATTTTATGTGACATACATGTGTCAGTGCGGAATGTCGCCGCAAGATTAAATATTGTTTTGTTTCGTGTGCGATACCTATGCACTCGGATATTGATGAACACTTTTGTGCCATTTCGTGCTGCTGGGGGTTATAACTATACCTTTGGGATATATGACGCCCGTTGTGAAGCTACATTAAGGATATCTGATTTCTTCTAATTTACCAAAATTACACGCGCGAAAATAGCACAACGTACATGTACATGTAGGTGTTCAGGTTATAGGGTGTCCAATTCACAAAAGTAGCAAATACGTCTACATATGTGACAACGGCACAATGTAAAAGCTTAAATGTAAAGACCTTAACAACGAATGTCACAACGTCCACAAATGAAGCAAATTCACATGTGTCAAAGTTGTAAACTTCTCTAAACCACAAATGTCATAACCCCGATAAATGAAGCAAAACAGAACAAACCCCTTTATAAACACAAAAAGTCACCACTCGATACGGAAATAACCGCACGCACGCTATTATACTGTGAGGACAGAGGATTTCCGAGCAGTAGATAGCGCTCTGTATTGTAAAATGCCCGACACGAATATATCCACTCGCTACATACTGCGCGGTCTGTGCGTAACCCAACATGAGCGTATACATACTAGTAAACACCACCCGGACATTCACCAATTCCAGCTGCCTCCGTGGCGTATTCGATAGCGTGCTTGACTTCCGTGCTCTAGTACCACAATACGGTTTGTTTTTTTTTTTGCTGTTGTTGTTTTGTTGGGGTTTTTTTCGCTAATAAGGAGCATCTCCTTAAAAAGGAAAAGGCACGTGGGTTCGAATCCCCCATGCCACATTTTTCAGGTTACAGAGATGTCAAACAATATATGGCAAAAGTTGAACAGTTGATTTTATAATATACCACGCTAGCCTATGTACAGCAAGTAGTGTGCGGATATATCCGTATAGGGTGATGTCACAATGTCCGACAAGACCACAGATGTGCTGTGTAGCGTTCTTAACCACGAATGTCATAATGCCGTGAATCAAAGAAAGCCCCACAATGCCCGTTGACCACAATGTCCAAAAAGATTGATCACAATGTCCATAAATGTAATAAACCAAGAAAAGCACCTAGTCTAAAGTTTTTGTCACAAAACAGAACGGTGTACATAAATAAATATTGCCCCCTAGAAACAGCTCCCCGGCGATTAGTGATAAGTATCCACGCAAGGTATCAACTTTGCTGTCTTCGTGCATAACAGAAAAAGGTGCCACATCAGTATGTATGTGGGTTTGAGCGGGGAGGTGGTGGGGTGTGGGGCGTAGTTATAACAACAGTGGTAGTTATAAGAACTCTGTTGGAACATTATTTTCCACTTTTCCACCTCACCGCTGTGCCATGAGTGTGGATAATAAAGCCATG
>JAAUYG010131178.1_pt1 | contig 13084 bp, 9 predicted proteins | sample 7278091 | NCBI WGS metagenome assembly JAAUYG01 (sample SAMN14350201, study PRJNA611818) | marine sediment metagenome | isolation source: surface marine sediment (0.6m) | place: French Polynesia: Moorea | collected 2018-08
AGTAGTAGTAGTAGTAGTAGTAGTAGTAGTAGTAGTAGCAGCAGCAGCAGTAGCAGTAGTAGTAGTAGTAGTAGTAGTAGTAGTAGTAGTAGTAGTAGCAGTTTATTGTCAAACTGCATACACGAATATAGATAATAGATTAAGGTGTGATACAAACCAGAAAGTACACAGTTTGAGTAAGCGTTACATGTATATTGGGCTGACAAAACATCGTAATGGTAAAATGATTGGTCCCCATATATAGATCCGCATGCAAATGCAGACCTTTTGTTTTTGCTTTTTTATTTTTTTTGTTCCGTAACCGGGCTTGTAAACGCGATATCTCCAAAACGATTCTCAGTAGCAATAATAGCAATTATTTAACCTAGCTAATTAGCCCAATTAAGGTAAGAAATTGGGCTATCTCGATAACCGTACCCCATAGAGCAAAGAATAAACTCAATTTTCGACCCACTGGGGTAAAAAGAGAGTATACTGTCTAATTTCTGGAACTTTACAAGTAGCCAAGTTTCATGCCCAAATATGGCAATTTTGAGAATGGGCCCGTGTCTCAGAATGGCTGCCCAGAGGGCAAAAATAAGTTCAATTTCAATCCCCTGGGGTGGAAAGTGTGCATGTGCAACTTCTGGAACTTTTACCAGTAGCCAAGTTTCATACCACATATCGCAATTTTGAAAATCAGCCCGTATCTCGGAAACCGCTGTCCACAGAGCGAAAATAAGTCCAATTCTGACCGTCAGGGGTAGAGAACAGAGTATGGGCAACATCTGGAACTTTTGCCAATTGCCTAAGTTTCATGCCAAAATCTGGTAATTTTGAGATTCAGCTCGTTTGTCAGAAAACATTGCCCATAGATCGAAAATAAGCTACACCTCCCCCCTCTCTCTACCCGGGCAGAAAGAGAGTATACTTGTAACTTCTGGTACTTTTGCCAATTGCCAAGTTTCATGCTCAACTACATGTAATATCATGGCGTAGGCGCCCATCGTCTGACTGTAAAAGGCGTTTTCGTGGAAACTGTCAAGCGGATCAGTGCCAAATTTTGGTTGATCCACCATACTTGTTGACGATTTTTGCGTTTTCAAAATGTTTAAATTTTGAATTTTATGGATTTAACGAATATGATACAATGCAATACGCTACCCCTTCTACAAATCATAGGTGAAAAAATATCAAACCCCTTCCGAATTTTTATGTGAATGGTCCTCACAAAAGTACTCAAAAATTGCCAATTTTTAAATTTTGCGAATTCAATTGTGACTATATTTTACGTTATCCTTAACATGGGACCCTGTCGGAGCGAACATTTTAAATTGCCACTCCTTTAATATTTGCTGGAGATAGGTGACTTTGGCCTAGGATCTGCCAAATGACCCTCTGTCAAAGTGTGTGCAGGGGTGGGAAAATTCCGATGTCGTAAGTGTCATAAATGGATCCAGCACCATCCAACTCCCAAAATGGATACCAAGATCATGTGTATGGCTCTAATGTTGCCGGATATCGGATATCATTTGGCTCACGATCTGCCAAATGATCCCCCCAAATGGGGTACAGGGGCTGGGAAATTCGGCTCCAGTCATTTTAATTTGCTCACAAATCCGCAAAAATATCAATTTTAGCACAAAAATCCAACTGAATATCATTTCACACCGTACTAAACAGCAGCATACTTAGCTCTGAAATATAAGAGCTTGAAATATGAGTGACCTTGAACTTAGATTTTCAAGGTTAGTTAAGGGGAAAAATAACCGTTCGAGTTTTTGGGTGTTGAAAAGAAATGTATGCCCTAATTCTACGCTTTCTGACATATACGCGCTTGAAACATGGACGAGGCTAAATTTGATATTTCAAGGTTACTAATGGTCCAATCTAACGATGGTGTTCTTTTCTCCATATATAATTCCCTATTAATGTTTAACAGTAACCATATGTTCATCTTGCACGGTTTAGGCAACTTAAAATTTTCACCCATCTTTTATCATAGGGTCCAAATTTCAACGAAACACTGCCACCATAACTCTATAGAGTGGTGTATTTCAAATCGACTGGTACTGTTCGTGGGTCAACACGAGGAAAGGATTCTACAAAACACTATATGTCATTATATATTTTGTAAGTATATTTTTAATGAACACGAAAGTTTACAAACAAAAGACATATTTGTTAAAGTCTAAACAATTACAATTTTAAGCAATTACTAATATGATGTATGAGATTCAGACTTAGCCCTGTGAATCAGACTGATTGGAAATTTATATAAAAATAGTACTTAATTCAAAAAAAATATCCAGCGAAATGAAATCTAGAGACATATTAATCCCCCAACATAGATATAAACACACTTCCCTACTTGACTTCCTATTAGTGTTCAATGGCACAATCATGCAGCAACTTTAGCCCTTCCAGTGACACAAGAACTTCAAGTAGCAGTGATCTTGAATTTGACATGTCATTGTTACACGAGGTCAATTCTAACAACCTGCCAAGAATACCCATATTTCAATCTCTATATGTCCAATAGGCATTAACTCTGCTCCTTTACGAGATACCGGACATTGGCATATCTCCGCATTTCCTCATCGAGCTAATTGTGACTTGGGTTTTCTGCTCGAAACGTGCATCCCAGTGTCAGTTGCTGTTAATACCGAGGGATTTCAACATTCATGTGGACATACCTGAACTACCGGACATTGTGAAGTTTGCGGAATCCGATGTACCAGAAAAACTATTTCTGGATATACTCCAGTCTATATGTAACTCGAGCGACATGTAATTGACCCAACACACTACAGTGGCCACATTTTAAATTTCATCATCAGCATATGAAGACCACAGAGGTATGCCACATCTTATCCCCCTACTGTCCAACTCTCACTTTCCACGGCAAAGCCTCCGCCACTAAAGCGGAAAGTTTTATACAGGCCCCTGAAATCCCTGGACAAGTTGCAGTTTCATATATTGGGGGTCCTTCCGGTTAAATTCACGCCATATCATTGTCGGCCAATATCAGCGACGTTAAAATAAAGTTTTATTTCTTATTAAACCAGAAGATGGGGCGGGGTTTATTACTTTCCCTTTGTGTGTCTGTGTGTCTGTGTGTGTGGAAAAACAGGGGGCCGTGGCGTGTTCAAAATACCTAAAACAAATATTGAGCCGAGCAAGTTCATTTTTGGTGGAAGCCTTCCCTCAGACCCAGAGGGGAAAACATTCGATTTTGAAAAAAAAATCGCGCCGGGGTAAGTCCGAAATTTGGGCCTAATGATAAGAGATAGGAGACATTTTTCAAGTGCCTGTAGCAGCAACAGGGCGAGAGATAGACACATGGTTACTCGAGACACTAATAGGAATTCATATATGCGAATCCAACTGCACCATTAGATTTGACCCTGAGTGACCTTGAAAGATCAACGTCAAGGTCACCCAGATTTCCAAGCCTTATATCTTGTAAAGGAGCTCAGATAAGCCCTATGTTTTCCATTAACCAGTAATAGGAAACCATATATGGGGAGCCTAATCGCACCATCATATTGGAGTATACGTCCAAGGGGCTTTGGGATATTGTAATTTATGTCTTAACTATTTGTTAATTGTAACAGCTGAATATATACGATGCACTATATACATGTATTTATCGCATTGCAGTTGATAATAATATCTCCAAGGGGTAATATAAACTAAAGCTTATTTGTCGCTTTAATGCAGGAAAAAGATTACAGTTACGGCATGTAAGTATGTGTGGTGTGCGCTCAAGAAAGGTCACAGGTGGAAAGAAGCGACCACTAGATTAGAACGTTGATTAGGCCAATCAAAGTCATTTCAATGGTAAAACAGGTCTTCAAAATAACTTTTGTACTGTAATAGTTATCTCTTGGCCTTTTATGGTAGGCGTAATTCTACAAAAACACACTCTGCACCAAATAACCTGTGGCAACTTTCTTTAATATATGGTCCTAAAGTAACGTCGTCAGCTTCCTTTGTGTCATTCTGACCATAATATTCGTTTGATGTAGCCATCCAGTTAGTTCCAGCTTCCGCATTAAGATATCATGATATTTATAAGATCAAAGGTCTTAATAACCTATGTTTAGCCTTCCCGTGCTTGTGTACGCAAGGCATAAGGGGGTACAGGCTACCCAGTCTCTTGCAGCAGGCACATGAGTGCCCGAAATACTCAAAGAAAACATGAAATGCAGTCTGAGAATGTTTTGCTCATTTATTATCTTTGAATACTCTGCTCTAGTATCTCACGCATCGATGACAGACATTGAAATAGTTCCTAAAAGTTTAAAGTGTTGTAGAATAGTAGATATCTTGGTCGACACAAGGTTAATGCATCAAATTCATATTTGGCTCATGGGGCAATGTACATTACATCATGCTGGTATAAAAGTCACACTCGTTGCGTTACAAGTATGACAAGAGGTCCAGGAACCTTGGTCCTCTGCTTGATGACAGCAGAAAATAGCACTTGAAATTTACACAGACGTTCGTTGATAAGAGTTCGCCTTTGGAGTATACGTCCAAGGGGCTTCGGGCTATTGTAATTTCTATCTTAAGTATTTGTTAATTCATATTTTAGACCTCTTTTCATACTTGTAATGCAACGAGTGTAACCTAACCATACCAAGTGAAACTTACCATACCAAGTGAACTGGATGACCAACGTCACGAGAGGCCCTTGGGCCTTGTCGCTCTGCTTGTGGTGCTTCACCACTAGCCCCAACATCCAGATAAGTTTCATGAGTAATGGACATGTTGCTGAAGTGAAGTATCTTGTTGTTTTAGGTGCAAATTTATTTATACTCATCTGTTTCACTGCACGATCAAAACCACCAAATGGAAGTTACCAGTATAAATTTGGGTTCATATGGGTCGATTTTCAAGATTGCCATATTTAGGCATGAAATTTGGTCATTAGCAAAATTCCAGAAGTTGCACATATGCTCTCTTTCTATTTATTCCACGTGTACAAATGAAGCTTAATTTTCGCTCTACTTGCAGCGGTTTCCGAGATATAGGCCAATTTTAAAAATTGCCATACTGGGCGGGCATGAAACTTGGTAAATGACAAAAGATTCAGAAGTTGCATATATACTCTCTTTCTACCCCAGGGGTCGAAATTGCGCTTATTTTTGCTCTACGGGCAGCGCTTTCCGAGATACAGGCCAATTGTCAAAATTGCCATATTTGGGCAGATGGGCAATTGGCCAAAGTTTCAGAAGTTGCACACATACATTCTTACTAACCAAGGGGTTTGAAGTAGAGCTAATTTTCGCTCTACGGGCAGCGGTTTCTGAGAGACAGGACAAGTTTCAAAATTGCCATATCTGTCATGAAATTTTGCAAATTGGCCAAAGTTCCAGACACATACTCTCTTTCTACCACAGGAGGGCGAAATTGAGCTTATTTTTGCTCTACGGGCAGCGGTTTCTGAGATATGGGCCATTTTTTAAAATTTCTATCTACTAATCGCAGTCAAACGTTTTCATTCTTTTAAATATTATTCTCAATGGTCTTCCTACATTTGGGATTTTGAAATATTAAATGTCCCGTTTTAATGATTTTTTTCAACATTTGGCCTTGTAGCATTCAATGTCATTTTGGGGTCATCCGGTGCACTTGCGATTTTGTCGAAAATATTATTTCCCAAAACACTACTTCTGCTATAAATCGCAGCCGAAATTTATCAATCTTCTCCTGAATTGCTTTCTCAATGGCCCTCACAAAACTACTTTCGGGGCTTTTGAAATTTTGAAAAATGGAATTTTAATTAATTGTTTTCCTTTTCTTTAAGATCGAACCCAATAGGAGTGAACATTTCAAAAGGCTACTCCTACAAATCGTAGCCAAAAGCTTTGAAACTTTTTTTCTGAATTCCCTTCTCAATGGTCCTTACAAACAACATTTGGAATATTAGACATTTTCAGTTTCTCATTTTTAGCAATTTCTTTTCGAAAATTTCAAATTTACTATTGTACCCTATAGGGAAGCAATAAACCTTACTTAGCTGGGAAACCAGCGATCGTGGAGCAAAATGGAGTGAACTTGGCACTCGTGGGCAGTAGTCCAACATATAAGGGGAACATTTGACCTTGTAGCCTTCAATGTCATTTTGGGTAGTTCGGTGCACTTGCGATTTTTTTTCCGAAAAGAAAGGATTTAGCAAACGCTACTTTTCTTCTACAAGACACAACCGAAATTTATCATTTTTTCCCTGAATCATATTCTCAACCATTCTCACAAAACTGCGCTTGGAACTTTCGGAATTTTCGACTTTTCGAAATTTTTGAAATGTTAAAAAATGAATTAACACAGGACCCAATGGGAATGCAAATTTCAAGACGTTACTCCACTCCACTCCCCATACAAATCGCTTGTAACCCCCCCCCCCCCCGCTGTGGTCCTCATCTAACTATGGGATTTTTTAAATTTTAAATTTTCAATTTTTAATTGTTTTCCAAAAAATTTAATTTCAGCAATGTACCCTCAAAACCTCAATTATCTGGAAAACTAGAGGTGCTTAAGCGAAGTGGAGTGAAGTTTGCGACTCGTGGGTACTACTACAATATATACATGTGTGTACCTTTGATCTTGTAGTGCTCAAGGTCATTGTGTGGTCATTTTATGCTCTTTTCTCAAAATGGCTTGTAACTAGAAACCAGTTGGCCAAAGCAAAAGTGGGTTGAAAATTGGTACTTAAATTACAGCAGACCATATAGGGAATATCTTTGGCCTCGTGATGTTCAAAGACACACAGTGCATTTGTCGCCCATGTAACTCAAAACGGCTGGCTGTAGAGCGAAAGGACGTGAATTTGTGACTCGGGGGGTACTAGACTAGTATATAGAGACTACCTTTGACTGTTTAATGTTTAAGGTCATTTGGGGGTCATTTGGTACACTTGTCCCAAATGGCCCGTAACTCGAAAACCTTAGGCCGTATGATGAAATATTAAACTTTGCGACTTGGGGTATTCGCAGAACATAGATGGGGTAAATTTAAGTTCGCAGTGCTCAAGGTCGTTTTGGGGTCAGTTGGTGGATTTGTCTCAGAATGCCTGTTTTTCGAAAACGTAGGGCGGTAAAACGGAACTGACTGTAATTTGGACCCTGAACATATATCAGGTACCTTTGACCGGGTGGCATTTGATGCGATTATCAATTGGGTCCTTGCCTAAAATGGCCTGTAACCTGCAAATGATTGGTCTTTAAGTCAAGTGGATCGATATCTGGGACCCAGGAATACTAATATCACATACATGACTACGTTTAACTTTGTACTGTTCAAGGTCATTTGGGGGTCATTCGGTACACATTTGTGTCATGCTTTCATTTGGCATACATGACAACGTACCTACTGCTGTCACGCAAATTGTCATTGCCCATGGGCCTCTTGTTTATTCTTCAAAGCTGACGAAACTTTCTTTAATTAGAGGCATTCAGAGTGCGCAGCTCAATATACTACGAAACGACACGTGTCGACTGCCTCGATTGGGTTAATGGTACAGTGTTCGACTCCCAACGAAACCACAATTGATAATGTGAAGAGAAAAGAGATTGGTGATATGTTTTGCAAACCAAGCCTTCACCTTGGCAATTCTACATATGCAACTTCAGTTTGACCAATTCTGATCACACTTATGTGCTTTATGGCTGACATATTAACTCAGATATAATGCGGTGGCCATGGGTGGTGGTTATATAGACCGTGGGAGTTATGTTATTTCAGCAAAATCCATAGAAGTTAGTTTAGATTTCCAAATAATGCCCGAACAACACATATTCAGTACTACGTAAAGTACATGTATATTATGACCAGGTGTTAAACAAATGAAGAATTAGTTCTAACTAAACTAAACCTAAGATATTCAGACAATCTATGGCCTATCAAGGTCCCCGAATTTGGAATGATTTTCCTATTAGTGTTAGAAGGGTCAGAAATAATGAAATTTTTAAGTAAACCTATTATTAAAATATAGTCATTGATATTGTCCAGTTACTATTTGCTTTATTTTAAAGTCTCACATTTTACCCATCCCAATCTATGTCAATGTGTAACATGTTTAAAAACTGTAATTCTTGTACATTTACACTGTAATAATGTTTCTTTATTACTCCGAGTACTCCAAGTATTTGTTATTTAATATTGTGTTGAATGATCGTTAATGTATTTACAATCCGTTTCATAATGCTGGGCGTCAAGGAAGAATACCAATAATGCTGGGCGTCAAGGAAGAATACGAATCGATAATTGAGTCACCATGGTAAATACAATTTAATGTATAAGTATAAAGAGTACGATGTTAAGATGTACGGCTCGGTTCAATCACAACAGCCAAATCGTCTCGGCTATTTCGAACGTTTGATAAGATCGGCTGCTTTCTCGGCAATCATGATGGTTGGAGCATTGGTATTTCCTGAGACCACCATGGGCATGACAGAGGCATCCACCACCCTCAGTCCAACCGTGCCACGAACGCGTAGCTCTGGATCAACCACCGCGCTCTGGTCGTCGGCAGCCCCCATCTTGCATGTCCCTGCGGGGTGATACACTGTGCTGGCCATGTGACGAACGAAGCACTCCCAGTACGGATCGCTGTCGTAGACCTGCTCCTCGCAGTCTGGGTGAGAAATCGACAGCATCTTAACTCCCAGATCCCTAAACGCGCTACTGTTCCCAAGCCTTTGCGCAATGCGAATGGCTTCCGTGAATATTCGGACGTCGTCGGGGTGGACAAGATAGTTGGGATTGATGAGCGGATATTCAAACGGGTCGTGCGATTGAAGCCTAATATTACCCGGCGTTCCTTGATGCAGTAGCGTAGGGATGAGCATGAAGCCAGATCTCGACCCATTTATTCCATCGAACAACCGTTCGACGAGGTCCAGTTCGAGGTTCAAATTAGAAGAAGTACCTTCCAGGCTTTTCCTTGAGCCTCCTGGAAGAATGTTGAGGACGTGGAACTGGATGTAAGGAAATTTATCCCGACTGGGTTGATGCTCGGCACGCATGAAAGCCGTACTGTCCAAGCACATAGGGCTGGTCAGAGGCCCAGAACCCAGGATCAGATACTGGAGGAGCGAACTCCACGACTCCAGTATGCCGTCGGTTAACGTGGCAGCTTTCTCGGTGGTGTACAGGAGAAGCAGCATGAGGTGGTCTTGTAGGTTGTCCCCTACAGGAAGGTCGGCCACCATATCAATGCCAAGCTCAGATAGGTGTTTCTTGGGACCTACCCCGGACAGCATGAGGATGTGGGGCGAGCCTACCGCCCCAGCAGACAGGATTACTTCCTTCCTGGCCCTCACCCTGCGCTGTCTGTTTTGGAGGATAAACTCTACGCCGGTGGCTCGGGTATGTTTGAAGGTCACCTTGGTAACGTGTACGTTAACGACGATATCCAAATTGTCACGCGCTGCCGCTGGCCGGAGGTACGCGTCGGCTGTACTCCAACGTTCGCCGCGTTTCACATTAGCTTGGGTGTGCATGAAATAACCGACCATGTTTGCTCCGTTTACATCCCCTTCTTTATATCCCAACTCCACTCCGCTCCGGATGAAAGTTTGGCCAACATCTGAATTGTTTATGTCGCTTACGTGGAGAGGTCCATCTTTACCGTGGTATGGTGATTTGGCATAGTCGTTATTCGTATTGTGTTCGGATTTTATGAAGTAAGGAAGCACGTCTTTATACGCCCAGCCCTTGGCGCCCAAGTCCTCCCACCGGTCATAGTCCAGTGGGCTTCCTCTGACGTACAGCATACCATTGATGGACCCAGAACCACCCAATAGTTTTCCCCGCGGCCACGAAGACCGCTGTCCCCTAGCCGACAAGCAGGCGTGCTCCTGCCTCGTGGTCCTGTACTGCCAGTCGGCGTCAGTGTTCTGGAGTGTCGCAGCCGCCGCCGGCACGCGCACTATCGGGTTACCTAGGTCATCCCCACCGGCTTCTAGCAACAGAACGCGAACGTCGTCATCTTCCGACAACCTGGCTGCCAGTACACAGCCGGCGGTACCGCCGCCGACGATGACGTAGTCGTATTCCGAATCTGGATTGGCTATCGTCGGCGTTGATGTTGGGGTGCGTTGCTTTAGCCAGTACCAAGCTGCGACAGCTACGAGGACTCCTAACCAGAACTTCATACTCACCGTGCTTCATGTAATGCTAGTCTGTATTTGACGAACGTACCGGAAAACACAGATCAGGTCAACGCATGCAACCGTTCGCTGTAACTTGTAGCAAAATGTTACGCAGGATCTAGAATTACAGTCCAATGCGACCAAGTCTGTCCTTCCTGTGCACCGCTGCTGAAGCGCAGCGCATGAACCACATGAACCATGTGGGGGTACACCATGCGTGTAGACCAGTTAAAACATTTAGTTAGCTCTCAGCAGTCCCACTGACCCCATACACACGTGGAATTTACACGCGAGTTTCTGCTTCAAACCAGGTCAAGTTAATTGCGGCCTTGAACAAGAGATACTATACTTGGCGACCATTTCGAGTTATTTTGAGACACGCTTGTCCTAGATATTTCTTCAGTCCATGTTTACGAGAATTCCCGGGGTTGTTAATTCATGCTCAATTGAGCTCCTATGTCTATTTCTCGATCTCTACTTCACAGACACGGCCCACTGCAGTACAGCAATAACAAAGCAACATAAGATACAGGGACATACATTGTAAAATGAAGTCGTTTTATACGTGGACATGGATGACTGAATATGAATACGAATTCACGTACTATATATGCTTCTGAGGGAAGCGACAGCATATACAGACACGTTAATAGGCCAGTAGTCATCGATCCACAAGAGTAGCAAAACAACAACTATATTACTATATTTGGATGAGCAGGGAAAGTTTCATGTGAGTGGAGGTTAATAGAGTGTAATCACACACACAAACGCGCACAAAGACGATAAATATGGGGAAAAATGCATGGAACATTCAGAACATTGAGCTTGTTCAAGACCCGGTCAGTGGTGGTTGAGTTTACAGCATCACAATTCATAAATTTTTGTTTTGTTGTTGTTGCTGTTTTGAACTAATCTTTGACTTAAAAGAACAATAAGTTGCATAGTTTCCTGACTTTATAAGACTCTTGATGACCATGCAAAGTCAATATTGAGTTCCGTCTGCTTCTTCATACAATTTCTTTCCAGTTCAGACCTGCTGATCATCTCGTCAATTTCTACACGTTACCCGTGCAGGTAAAATCCTCAGCCTACAATTCGTTGTCAATCCAATCTTTCCATCAATTCTTAGCTCTGCTTGACCGTGTCAGCAGAGCTAATGTCATGGTGTAGGCGTCCGTCGTCTTCCGTAAAACACGTTTTCACGGTAACCGTTAGAGAAAATAATCCCAAAATTTGTGAAAAGGTGTCCATCATATCTAGAGACCACTTTAGGTCGGCTTCACTGTGTGACCAGCGCTAAAGTCATGACAGGGTCGTCGACCATAAAACGTATTATCTCTGAAACCCTTAAGTGAACTATTTTGCTGGGATTTTGAAAATTTTAAGTTAATTTTACAGAATCTTTGCCACTTTCCTCGATACAGACCTGTGTGGTTGAAATATTCAAAGCGCTAGTCCTTCTACAGTTATGGGCCTTTTATAACCAATCTTTTAAATGTTCGCTGACATATATATGGGAATACATTTGACCTTGTAGTGATAAATGACATTTTGGGGTCATTCGGTGCACCTGTGATTTTTCCGAAAAAATAATTATCAGCGGGCGACGCCGTCTACATTATAGTTCTTTTTCAAAGTTTCTATAGATGTTCTTTGTGACAGTCCACATAAAAACTACAACACTGAATTTTGAAATTTTAAATTTAAAAGTTTGAAAAACGTATGAAACTTTGCAATAGGAAAATGATAAAAGGCTTGGAAATGGCTAATCCTAGAACCAAACGGAGTGAAATATTGGACTCGGGCGTAGCTGTGGAGTCTGGAACACCCATTCGGTACCTTTGACCTTGAAGTGTTCAGATCATTTTTCGGGTCATTCGGTGCACTTGTCTCAAAAATGGATTGTAATTCAAACAATGGCTAGTTATAGAGCAAAAGGGACTGTAATTTAGAACTCGGGGTAATAGTAGGACATATATGAGGTACCTTCCATCTCGCTGTGTTGAAGGTCATTTTGGGATTATTCGGTGCAAATCTCAAAATGGCCTGAAGCTCAAAAGCAGATGGTCGCAGAGGAAAACTGAATAATACTTGGTACTCAGGAATACTATTAGGACATATATGGGGCAATCTTAACTTCGTACTGTTCGAGGTCATTCTTGGGTCATTCGGTGTACTGGTCTCAAACCGCTCTGTAACTCAAACAAGAGGTCCAAGGACCGTAGCGTTCTCCTTAACGACAGCAACAGATGACACTTGATACCAAGTAAGTGCACGGGTCGAACCAAAATGCTACCTCCTATGCAATGTATGTACTACAAGTAGCCCACGAGTCCCAAATTTCAATCTGTTTCGCCTTACAGCCAGTCAATTTGAGACATGTGCATTGAAAAACCCCAATGATGTTGAACACTATATATCAAAGGTACCACATATAGCTTCTGTCCCCCCCCCCCCATGAGTTCCAATTTAACTCCCCCTCGCTCTATGATTAACTATTAGTATTTCCTAGACATTTGCAATCTTTCATTTTTCATGAGGGCAGAATGTTAAATTTTAAATCCTTTTCATTTTTTTTTCTAAAATTCCCAGAAATATCTTATGTGTGGACTGACACAGGGAACATCTGTAAAAAGTTTGGCTGAAAAAGAATCATAAGTGTTGCGGAGGCAGAGTTTTAACAAGAGGCCCAGGGGCCTTGACCTCTGCTTGAACTGAAGACCTAGTACACAAGATTGTTTTGAAACGTTTTTGAATAGAATTTGTTATCTTTGCAAATGGTGTAGCTGCCAATTAAGGCCACAAACCTTCATCTATGTCGGGCGGAAGGCCACCAACTAGATGCCAACTTCTCTTTGCAGTATTCTAACAGGCATTCAGATTTACCATGGTAGCCAATGTTGTCACAAAGTTTGGATGGACTCCAATGAAAAATGTGGGAGAAA
>JAAUYG010158182.1_pt1 | contig 13082 bp, 8 predicted proteins | sample 7278091 | NCBI WGS metagenome assembly JAAUYG01 (sample SAMN14350201, study PRJNA611818) | marine sediment metagenome | isolation source: surface marine sediment (0.6m) | place: French Polynesia: Moorea | collected 2018-08
ACTCCATACTGGACATACAGTACTCCGTACTGGACATACAGTACTCCATACTGGACATACAGTACTCCGTACTGGACATACAGTACTCCATACTGGACATACAGTACTCCATACTGGACATACAGTACTCTGTACTGGACATACAGTACTCCGTACTGGACATACAGTACTCCGTACTGGACATACAGTACTCTGTACTGGACATACAGTACTCTGTACTGGACATACAGTACTCCGTACTGGACATACAGTACTCCGTACTGCACAATGCTGATTGCCATGTTAACCAGGCAAAGCACTGATGGTTTAGTGAGCTATACACCGTGTACACTGTGGCTTTAGCTTTGCCCAGACCTGAAGGTAGAACATTTTCTCTCTTGCCACAGAGACAAAGGGAAGAATGATGATGGCTTTCCTCCGTGTCTCGAGAACCCGCTTTAACACCAGCAGCTCAGCTATCATTGTCTTCCCAGCACTGGTTGGAGCCGAGAACACCAGGTTTCCACCATCTGAAAATATTAAACATTGTACTGGACTAAAAATAATCAGCTCAAAATAAATTTATTCACCTGCCTGTATAATGTACATGATATCTGGCACTGCAGTGGTAAGTATCAGACTGCCTTTCAACTCCATACTTACCACTGATATAAGACGAACAATCATTGACAATTAACATGTCTTTTTAAAGGATATTATTAAGGTTACCAGTGCCAAATTTAATTACAATCCTCAAGTGATCCTAGAAGCTATCCTATTATTTGTACTATTTTAAACTCTTCATCATGTTCATTTCACAACAAAATATTGTAAGACCGCTCTTCCCTTCAAGATCACTTACTAGTAGGTAATTGGCATGTATTGCATGTATTAGCTGAATTAGAGAAAGTCTGAAACAGGATAATGCATGCAATAGTACCGGTAACAGGGATAGCCCTACTGCCAATTAATTCTCTTCACATTAGGTGCCCTTTGGTAAGAGGGAGTATCAAATGTACTCTCAGTACTCATGGTACTTGCTGCAAGAAGCTTTCTGTCCTTTCTAGACAAACATGCTAGAGGGCCCTTTATCAAGTTTAAGAGATAATTTAAAATACTGCTAATATCTCACTCATTTATTCCAACAAACCCTCTCTAATATGATAAATGGGCACTTATTCTGGCATTTCTAGGTCTAAATCCGTTAAAGTTCAACATGAATACATGTAAATCAATGTATATACATTTTACATGTACCATTTCTTTAATATATTTAAGTATTGTTGTACATGTATATAAATGTACCATGTATATGGGTACATGATCTACTAATGTAGTGGTTCCATATGGCCAACTTGGCACAGATATAAGGTAACCGAGGTCATGCACTAATGATCTCTGACTGATTCTCTGTCCTCCTAAACCTCTCATGATCTAACTAATATAATCACAGTTTACTACCAGATAAAGCACACACTGACACATCTTGACTGTTGTCACAGACCTTCTATAGCATGGCCCAAGTGCTGTATTTTATTGCTGTTTGACACAACTGTGAATAAACCATCAGGAGGCAATGCTCGCTCCCGGCAACCATAAGGGTGCTTGAGCATGCATTATCATGCCACAAAGGCACCATCTTGAGAGGTCTGACCATGACAGGATTCCTGATTCAGCAAGTCAGACCTCTTTGCAGCACATCTGCATGATATGTAATGAGAAGCAGCTTTGTGAGTGCAACTTTTGCACTGTAGTTGAAGGGACAACAACTAGTACATATACCGGTACTACCGGTATACGTACACCAGGGCAATTTCCTATGGATCTTATCACATTTTCAATGTCTCATCCCCATCGACAAAGTATATTGTATGACCATTAAAGGTATTAGGTACAATGTTCGTAATTCAATAATATTTTAACACATTAAAAATAGTTTAATATATAAATACAATCTGCCAGCTGGACTCATGCTAACAGTACCGGTACTTATTCTAAAGTTCTCAACATGCTCATGTTAACCATGTTAAATGTGTAAAGAAACTGTCTCAACTGGGCCCACTGATGATTTGAACAAAGCCCTCTAAAGATAATAATTTGTACAAAATATATACATATCATCATGACTATCACTTTTATCTTTGTAATTGATCATGTTGATATAGAATCTTTCATAAACCTGTTTCACTGTTATTAGTATTCAATTAACACAATTAAACTAATGCAGCCATATATGGGGGGACAGAGGGAGGAGTGGGGGAGGGGGGAGATTTGCCTTGTTTTAATACATTGGTAGAAAATACACTTAAGTTAATACCTATCATACAGACATGTTTTAGATTTTGTACACCCAAATTTATGATATGCGCTTGCACTATGTTAATTGTAATTCTATCAGTAGTTAAGGAAAGAGCACAATTTTCTAGTAACAACTACATTAAGAGAAAAAGAAACAAGTCACTTGGTCATGATTGTGACAAAATCTGATATGTATTTGTCATGTTTGTACAATGTTGTATACGTGGTATCCTAGTAGCATGAGTACAAGCATACAAGACAGGCGTCAAATTATTTTTGATTTCAAAATAAATGTAATAAAACAGCTGATAAAAGACAAAGACTAAACCTATACACCCAGCATTAGGAATGATAACACAACAACAACAACAACTACAACAACAACAACAAAAACAGAAAAAAACGAACACCTATATCATGTATATCTAATGATCATGATGACAGAAAAGAATAAATGAGAATAATCTATTTTTCACCGACCAAATCGTGAACCCTGTTTTCAGTATCGTAATAATGTATGACAGTGGTCACAGTTACAGTAAATGCATGTTACTCCACACATCAGCCATAAAACAATATACATGTACCATGAAGGATGAAACCACAGATGTGTGTTTTCAATACGAATCATATTCATGGTGATGTGCAGTATTTAGTTCTCTGTTGCCATTAGTGGAAATCTCATAGTGCTGAACTTAATAATGCACAATTTAAATCAGATGTCAATGAACATGTTAAATGCAGCACAACTCTAGTAAAATGATGTTTTTTGCAGAAGACCACACCTACATGTGTACATGGATATGCACCACATGGTACAATGTGTACCAAGATTCCTGAGTGCAAAATGCTGTAGTATGCACACATACATGGATACGGACACATCCAGCATTTTGTATGTTTTGTCTCATTAATCTCAATCGTACCTTGGCTTCAGCAAAACATGGAAACTCTGAATACTATTCTGCAGGATATTAACCATCACCTAATGCAGATGAAGTGCAAGCAATGCGAGCTTGGTGCACTTGAACTAAGCTGCTGTGAGGTTAAAGAAACAATTCGGGAAGCGGCTGCAGCAGTCATACAGAAAATACACCTTCACGAAGCCAGATTGCTCTCCGATGTTGATACATTCTGCGATACTCAGTACAAAAAGCTTGGTTTCTCCAAAGTCGAATTGGATGATGCAGTGATTGGTTTAGAGAACGGTCTAAGTGAAGAAGAAGATAATATCAGTAACATAGAACAGCAATATGAAATGCAGCAGAGTGCCTTCAGCACTTGTTTGGGGTCTTTAAAAGAACTCCAGCAGAAGTTCTGCCACATCAACTTTGAAGCAATTACTATTGATGAACTGGCTTTCCGTGATGTTCGCTGCAACACTGCATTTGGCGTCCTGGAAACCGTGAATTGCCAATCTCAAAACCTGCTGAAAAGTTGGTCAACACTGTCAACTGGATCATCAGAAATCCTGAGCCCAGCCGATATCAAGTATGAGTCAAAATCAACAAAAGCAAAGAGCAAAGGTGATTTACATGTCTCAATTGACATGGCTAATGGCACTTCCTCTGGATTATCATCTCCAATCCCATCACCAGGGTTGGGTTCTGGTAGACGTGGTAAAGCAGGGAGCCGACCCACAAGGATGTCTTTATTCCAATTTAACCCATTGGTATCCAGACACACATCACTGGAGAACAAAGCAGAGGAATGTATCTGTAGTCAGGACCAGCCGAGAGCTGAGCATCAGTGGGATGTCAGTACAGAAGGGAGTAAGCCAGGTCAGCTCAACTGCCCCAATGATGTGGTCTTTCTCAGCGATAACTCGCTGGTTGTGTCTGATCGAGAGAACAACCGCCTCCAACATTTCCACATGGATGGGCATCTCATCCAGAGCATTGCTTCCCGGCAGATCAAGCCCCGTCGTGTGGCTGTCAAGTCAAACCATATCCTTGTAACGGACGCCAAGGACAACTGTGTCAAATGTTACAGTCTTAGTGGTCATATGAACAAAATGTGGCCAAAGAAATTCAAGTGGAAGTTTGCATGTCCATGTGGGATAGCCACCACCAGTGTGGGGAATGTCATTGTGTCAGACATGGAGAGCCACACTGTCTCTATCCAGCATATGGCGGGAAAGCAAACCAAACAGATCCAGTGTAAACACGAATTTCACAGTGCAGGTTATATCACGACGGACTCCTGTGACCGAATCCTTGTCTCTGACAGCTGGAGCCAGTGTGTGAAGGCTTTTGATGCCAGTGGGAGATATCTGTTTGAGTTTAGTTCAACTTCAGAAGTTCCTGACAGTAAGAATAGCCTGAAATACCCGAATGGAGTTTGTGTAGATGAGAATGATGACATCTTTGTAGCTGACTGGGGCATGCACACAGTATCACAGTTTAACCAAGAAGGACAGTTTATACGCCACGTGCTGACCAAAGCCGATGGTATACTGCATCCCGCTGGAGTAGCAGTTGCCAAAGGTAACCTGGCTGTAACAGCATACTCTGACAATCATTCCTATCTGGGACTGTACAAACTGCCTCCAAAATAACAAATGGAGGAGGCTTCCGAAGAGCTTTCCATTGGTACACCCTGAGCACTCCCGCAGAAACCCGTACGGCAAACTGAAGGTAACACCAGTGAGACTGTCATATTGACACATGGAGATCTTTGAGATCTAGAGACACTATCCACCAACCTGAATGAATACCCCAAAGCACCCGAGGATCTGAGGATAGAGGTCAAAGTTTCCATGCGGAATTTGTCCACTCAAAGAAGCTTGTTGAGACCTCTCAGGTAGAAGATGGGTCTTCTTCAGAGACAGGAAGTACTTCGAATATTGGAATAATACACAGACTGGCATCCGAAAGTGGTATGATTCCCATGGCCCCTTCAGGATGGAATTGTATCTCTTCCCACAGCACCTGGCACCATTCCGGCAGATATGGCAATGGTGTCTCATAAGACACCCAATACATGCAATACAAAGGTGGAAGCTCGACCGCAAACAGGACCACATAACCTTGAGATGTCACCTCCAAGACCCACTGGGCAGAGGTAATCTGTCACCATTCTGCCAGGAAAAGGGAAACCTGCCGCCGACTAGGAAGTCACCAATCTTTGACGTCCCCAGGTCAAAGTTTAAATCCAACCCAGGTAGTTCGACAAAGGCTGTCCCATCCACCCCTTTGGTGAAAAAAGTGGAACTGAAAGATGGGATAATGTGGACATGGACATTGGGGTGACTGAGGTCCCATATGTGAGATCCCAGTCCCCTTGGCAGAACTCTGAGCCGATGGCTTTGAGTCCCTCGAAGGACACCTATGGCGACGCGGTTTAGGCGCTAAAGGCCATTTCACAGCCACCACCCAGACTGTTGCAGGGGTAGAGGAAGGAGCACTGTGCCGTCGTGGTTGACCGGCAGTTTTTGAAGAACCCAAAGGCTAGCTGATGAACACTTGGACATCGTTAACCGACTAACTGAAAGTGGCACACACATTAGGTCTTCCATCTCGCTAGTAAATGATAAATCTGGAGTTGTTCATATTAAACAATGTTTTAAAGGTTTACAGACTTAACCTTGAAATGAATATTGAATTCAAGCAGCAACAACTACCATGATAGTAAGTTAGTAACTTTAGTAACTAACCTTCTTATCATGTCTAATGCTACACGTAAATACTTTTACAAGTTTACCCATTTATGTCTTAATGTATCATATATACATTGTACATGTACATGTTATATTGAACGCAAATTTTCAGGCCTGTCATTTTGGTATCACTTAAGCATGTTAAGCATGTAAGTTACTTATTAACTGTAGCGTCTCAGGTATTGTTACTTACTCAGTACATTTCCAGTGCACAAACACTCAGCTTGCCATGGAAACATGCTCACAATGCCCAACTGTTTATAGCGCCGAAGAACAGGTTCAGGTAATCCCCATGATACAAGGGCGAGCCTGTCTGATTCTCCAGGGGGGCCCTGAATGTTGGCCGTTACTAAGGCAACACTGTCATCAGCATCTGAAAGAGGACAGGTGATATTTTGGGTTACATATGTACCCAAGGATTAACACTCCTCACTGCTCTTTCTAAATTATAATTTCTACATTCAAGAAGTCAAGAACAAATTTTGGCTTTGAAAAAGTTGGCAGTTGATAAGGCATATGTGGACAAGATTTTGCAAGAATTGCTTATGACATGCAAAAAATTTCCTTTTTTTGAAGGTACAGGTAGACAAGCTACGTATGGACAACACTGCATGTAACTTATTGAATACTGACAAACCTGCTAATAAGTGTTGGTTCATAACTTAATCCACATTTCTACATTAAGTCAATACAAAATATCAACGAGTGTAAAAATTGATAAATTTGCACAAATTTACATATTCTCACAGTGAGATGTCAACTGTAATTATTACGCCGCTGTCCCCAGTCAATGGTCAACAGACCACTAGCCGGCCTACAAGCAAAATGACCCAACCCCAGTCATGAGCCCCCTGAACATGCTTTATTTAAGTGGGACCCATAAAGGGTACCTAATGACAGAAATAAAGTAAAACTGCATAGCACCTTTGAGCCACCGTAGGGGGGTGGGCCCCCACTGAGATCTTGTCAGGCGCAACCTAGAGTGGCTAACCTAGAGTGGCTTGGTTTGCCGGACAACAATAGGTCATCAATTGCTGATCCCTCAGTTTCAAATTAAGCCCTGCAAAGCGGGACAAGAAAGCGGAGGGCCCTATCCCGCGTAATTCAGGGAGGGATACCTGAGCATGGAAGATGTCGTTGATGTACGGATACATGAGACATCCCTGCAGATGCAGGTGGGCCACTACAGGGCCCAGGAGTTTGGTGAAAACTCTGGGGGCAGTGGCTAGGCCAAAAGGAATAACCAGCTATTGATAAACAATTAGGTCCCCTGCCAGATCTCGAGGAAAGCAGAAGACAGTGCCAATGACTGGTATGAATTGGCACATGCAGATTCCCCCTTCCCCTGAAGCACCGTAGTAGCCTGAGCGGCTGGATGGGGAGGAGGAGGGGGAGCAGCCCTTCATTTCTGAGACTGCTGGATGGCTTGCTATGCATGGCTTCGTCAATGGAAGACTGAAATGAAACAGCACAGGAAACACTTCATTAGCGGAAGAAAATTTGAAACTGAGGGAACGGAAATTGATTCGGCTTTTGTTGTCTGGCACCAGGCTATGCTTGGTTGCGCCTGACCAGTTCTCATTGGGGGCCTACCACCTACAGTGGCTCAAAGGGGCCTCGCAGTGTTATTTTATTTGTGTCATTAGGCACCCTGTTTGGGCCCCACTGTAGTTCTGTCCAGGGGACTATGGGGGACTGGGTCATTTCACTTGTAGGATGGCTAGTTGTCCACTGAATGGAGCCAACGGCTTAAGAATTACTATTTGACAATGACTTAGGTGATGAATAATACTAATACCACACCTTGTGTTTGATGTGACACATTCGGTGCAGCACAACTGCCAGCCCTGGAAACGTCTGTTGTGCTGGTACTTGGCTCAGGTTCAGGGTCATCATCCGTGACTGTAGTCACATTTGTCTTAACTCGTCTCTGATTGTTACTCACTTCATTCAATGAATGCACTACAGACTTGGTGCTTCTAGTTGTTTTAGCCTGTATCTGAACACATTCAACTTCAGCGTGTTTTGCTTCTGTTTTTGACCTTGCAGTTTGACCTTTCTCATAACCCGGCCCAAACCTTGAGCTACCTGACACACTAGGCAGGTTTGCCAAACCCTGACTACTGGCGCTATTAGCATGGTTAGCAGTTTTAACATTCTGGACCTGACAGATGGATTCTTTTCCAGCCTGCACTTCGGTCATCACTGGCGCACGCTGCGCTCCATCGCCCATTTGGCTTCCAGTGAGCTGTATGTTCTGGGTTTCCTTCTGTTGAAGAACAGATGCTTTACTTGCAGGCTGTTTATCATCATCAGTGATGAAATGGCTGAAGAGATTGGTAGGGGCCATATGTGTTCGAGATGAGGTGACATTAGAACGTTCCCGTGAGCTGTCCACTGGTGTAGAAACCTGTAAGGGACTGCTCAGTGTTAACGCCAGACCGGATATATCCAATGCCCCCTGTCTGTTGAGATCTTCAATCGCTCTTGCAGTATGCATCTTGGACCTTTGTTCAGCACGGGATTTTTGTTTTGAGGTTGCAGGCTGCTGAAGTGACATGGCATTCCCACTGACAGCTGCCATATCACACTTCTGAAATTGTTAACACCAACAAAAGATAGAATGGGAAAATACTGCACAGTGCTGCATGCCTTAAACATGTTAAAGTATCAGTGATCACACGGTGTCGCCTTAACTACTGGAGTAGTACCATTCTACATGTTCTTAATAGGCAAACGTGAACCAGCAAGACAATTTGTGCAAAGGTACTTAGTAGTAATTTTCAGTTATGAGTGTTTGTGGCAAACAAGGAATGGGTAGTAACATGAGTAAGCATTGGTAAACAGATCAACAAAAAAGAAGAGTAAGTGGGATTCAAAGTTCGAATAATGGCAAACGGCTGTAACCATGGTAACTGTAACAAGCCAATACTTATAGCAACTACACTTCACAAATATCCCAAACTTACTCTACTGGTTCGGTCTTCACATTTTTGTGGGGCATGATTCATGCGATTGGTAAAACCTTTGCCACAAATTGTAATGTTCCTGGAATGGAAAACAATGAAATATAGGATCAAAGCATAGTGTGATCAGACTAAATCATTCAAACAATTTAATCTGAAGTTAAAAATGCAGAATTACAACAAAACTACACAACAGTAAACATCTAAACATAACCTTATGGCCGCAGAAAGAAATGTCAAGGTCACTTTTTAATGTTAAACAAGTTAAGAAACTGTCAATTATTTGCTGTTCTTGCAAGAAATCCACACACAGAACCGCAGAAAGGCAATTAGTTATTGCATGTAAAGTATATCATTACTAAGCATTTATTGTGTTTGTAGTAAGGTGCTCACCGATGTTATTAATATAGCCCTATGGAAGCCTGGCACATTATTTGAACACATACTTTTTAACTTGAACTTGTCCCAGATATCTTCTCTGGTGAGTTGGTCCTTCTTCAGACTGTTCCTGCTGGGTTGCATTGCTGGCATGTTCACTTTCACGTGGTTCAATCTTATCTTGGGGTTTCTTTCTTGGAGCTGTAGACTTGTGCTGTGGCCAGGCATCAGTCAGGCGGTACATTGTGCACCTTCAACAACAGCCGCTAACACTACATCTGCACTGGGGTGTTCCTCCTATCCCTCTCACATGATTTTGTTCTGCAAGGGAATGGGTATACGATGTTGCAAGTTGCATCAAACCCCTGGTCAATGTTCTTGGTCCCCTGGTCAATGTTCTTGGTGGAACAACAATAGGATTACCAGTGGTTATCTCCTTAAATTCCATGACAGTAATCATCGGTAATGGCTTCAGCTACTTGTATGGAAGAGTCAAAGGCAAAGAGGGGTAAAACACCACAAACTGAGGCTACAAACAACCAGTATAACATGTATAAACCATGATAATAACAGAATAAATATTGTACAAATGTCTGCGTACTATCAACACCATCCTATACCATGTACACTGGATATTTACATGCTTTCATTGTTACATTTATTACCAGTTAAAATATTCCAAATATTCGAGTCATCTCAATGATCTTGGATACACTTCAGGAGTGCCGAGATACCATTTCCTCCCAGATCACTAAAGTTTAGCAACATTGGGCATGGTTAACTGTGGTTAGCATTGTGTACCCATAGTAATCACAATCATTCTATTCTGGATATTTCCATTACTTTGCATATTACCCAGTGTCGCCATTATGTATCAAGTGTATGAGCCACATCTCAATGATCTTCTTGGCCTCAAGTATAACTCATCGAGACCGATACACAACTTCGAATTAGATCACTGAAGTTCAGCAGCACTGGGCTCTGTTTCATAAAACTTCAAAGACGTCTTTACACAGGCTAGCAGGCCTATGTAAAGATGCCTTTATGTTTTATGAAACAGAGCCCTGGACATGATTAGGACATTAACATGGTTAATGCATACTAGCAGCATCAGCATCATTCTATTCATGAATCATGATCTTAACCTGGGTGTTGCACAGGAGATTCTCTCTTAGGGTGACACAGCCACAAAGGTAATAGAGGAAGGTGGTGATATTCTGGCATGTCCAGAGTATATAACACTTGGCAGGGCAAGGCTTGAAGGACGTTGCCCAAGTTACAGATCCAGGCTTTTAGGGCTTCTTCAAATTTTCATAGCTGGTCTTTCCTGGATTATGTGGTTGTATGGGCCTGGATACTAGACAGTTGTTTGCACACAGACAAAGAATAGAGGCTACACACTTGGATTGTGAATGTTTATCACTTACGGTATATATATAACAAAAACAGTAGGGGGTCTACCAGCATTCCCTGTATAACATCTATATGGACTTTACTTAGGAGTGTGATGTGTCCACTTGTACTCCTATTCGGAATATGGGGAAGACCGTGATTCAGTGCTTCATCTTCATTACCAGGTGAGCCTGGGGGACTACGATGGAAGTCTCTTCTTATCATCGACCATCAGATCACTGATCTCAGACATCCGAGTCCAATGTCTTAACCACTCAGCCAACAGTCCTCCCAGAACCACTGGCAAAGTGGATAAAGCACTTTCAACCACGCGATTGTGGATTCCAGTGGCATCATACATTGAGTTTTCGGTACCTAGAGGCTGTTAGCAAAATTTATACACAAGATACACAGATGTAAAAGGGAACCTGGCAGTACATGGAGAAAGCTAAGTAGATTGATCACCTGTAGCACCCTGAAGCATGTATTCAGGTTGTATGCTCTGTAAACAGTCAAGTCTAGAATGTATTAATTTTGTGTAAGTTTTGAAAATTACAGAAAATGGTAATTTTCATCCTGAGCTTCTTACATGGAACCATAATGACCATATTTACATGTTTGCACAAGTAAAATAAACTGCTGTTTTGCTGAAACTGTGTGATCTTTACCTGGCTAGTTAATAGGGGTTGGAGGGTTCACATCGCAAAACACTTCGACATGGGCATCATGTGTTAGTTTTGACTAAGCTTGCCATATTTCGCCACTCATTTAGCTGATACGTTGTGGGAACCACATCTAAATATAGTGCCACACACCACTTGAGTCGGGTTACTGAACAATAACAGTGGGATCATTATAATTTTTTTTTTTTTCAACAGAATCTTGGCAAATGAAGACAAAGAAGGGTCCTACTGGTACTACCATGACTACTGTAAATGTGTGTGCTACTTCTCCACAATGTGCAAAATGTTGTTTTATAATTAGCAAAAATATGTAAATTTTGTGCATTATGGCTGCATGTGTATGTATGTACATGTATGTATGTATGTTTATTTCGGTACAAGTCTTACAATGCAAAACAGTGAATAATGGCTCTGAAAAAAGAAGACATGTAACCAAGGCCATAACTAGAAGCTAATAAATAACTGTTAATTGGGTCAAAAACGACCCAACCCAGTTAGGCCTTGAAGTGTAAGTGGCTCAGCTCCAAAATTACCATTTTGTGTAATTTTCTAAACTTAGGCAAACACGTTGTAGACCCGACTGGTAAAGCAGTTGACATGTTGTTCTGTACAGGTGTGCTGGGGGTAATATAAATAAGTGAAGATTTATTACATCCTATTACCCAATACCCACCCAGAACACACATAATGCTGTGAACCATTCTATCATAAAGGTCTGTAAATACTTTTTCCACATATACTAATAGTATATGAATAAAGTAATTGCAGACCTTGTGACATAGAAATGGTTTAATATTAATACTGGCATATTTACTTTATGTGGTGGGAAAAAGCAATAAAATTATTATTTTTAATATCTATTATCAAAATATAAAACATTTTAAGAATTTTATAACAAAACGCATTCCATCTGTGAATGCAAACGCATTCCATCTGTGAATGCCACACCTTTGGGCATTGTGTACGGATTCCCATCATTCAACCCACGGATCTTTGTACTAGTGCTATATATCATATGTACACCAACATATATGCAGTACTACTACGACAGTCCATGATTCAACCTGCAAAGCCAAATGTAAATGATTCTCCTAATTTCAGGTATAACAATCATCACTAAGATATTATGTATATATTATCCTAGAAGTTTATCTAACATAAGCATAGCATATAAATTGCATGAACATAATGCAGCCAGACTAACCATTTTGGCATCTATTTTGATTATCATGATTATGGAATAGGCATCTGCAACAAAAACTGCTGTCTTTTACATTTAATTTAGTTGCAGATATCTAAACTATATATGTGACCACAGATGCATTTATGTGATATTTATATATTATAGCAGAACACTGTAAGTTCCAGTTTTGTAACTTGATCATTGCCTAGCCCAGCCCCAGAGTTCCTGTTTACCTTAGTACTAGCATAGTCCCCAGGGGGAAAAATAAAGGATAATTGCATCGATCATGGCTAGAAGTAGATTTTGGTTAGCTATGACCACTGATGACTACAGCTATCCCCAGTGATCACAGGCCGTTATCACCATCATCTGATCATGCGATGCGGATGGACATCAAGAAGTTTCAACTGTCAAGGAACTCAGTTTGCAGGAAACAGGTTTCCCAGCTAGTGTAGTAGCAGGGGGGGGGGGGGGGGGGGGGGGGGGGGGGGGGGGGGGGGGGGGGGGGGGGGGGGGGGGGGGGGGGGGGGGGGGGGGGGGGGGGG
>JAAUYG010162579.1_pt1 | contig 13081 bp, 5 predicted proteins | sample 7278091 | NCBI WGS metagenome assembly JAAUYG01 (sample SAMN14350201, study PRJNA611818) | marine sediment metagenome | isolation source: surface marine sediment (0.6m) | place: French Polynesia: Moorea | collected 2018-08
AAAGGTCAAAGGTAAGGTGTCGAATATGATCTAAAATTGATACACGCATAGTGAGGTACTGTGAGAGTTAACCCAGATTTCAATTGATTTAGTCTGCAGCAGTGAGTTTTTCATATAAATCTGCAGAAAATTGCCAATGTCATCCCAACTGCAGCTGTCAAGCAGAGTGCCAAGGCCCTTGGACCTCTTGCTTTTTTAACTTGGTCGCCTGCCAAGAAATATAACAGCCTGCAGTATTCCACCGTGGTAGCCAAATGCCTTATAAAGTTTGGATTCAGATTGGAACTCAACCTGTAGGAGTAGCGTTTTGAAATTTCCAGCCATATATGGTCTTGTGCTAACAAAAATGTCAAGTGTCATAAAAAGTTTAATTTTAGGGACATGTTAAAAGTAATAACCTATATTCCGCCATGACTAACATATCTATCATGAAGTTTGGTTGAAATCGGATCAACGTTGTATGAGTAACTTTTTAAAAATTTTGCTCCCGTAGAGTCCCGTAGCGAAGACGAATGAAAAAAGTAAAAACTTGAAAATTGAATTTTTTTGAGGACAGAAAAAAAAAATCTGGATATGTGGTGAATAGCTAGCTTCCCATAATATTGGGCCTGAATCCATGGGTTTCTGAGAAACGGACGGGCGGACGACGGAGGCCACGCGCCACGACAGTACATGTAGCTTCTGCTGACAAAATCAATCAGAGCTAAAAAAACACAACAAAACAAAAAAAAAACAAAACAAAAAAAAAAAAAAAAACGAGCACTTCAGTTATCTGGAAAAAGAGCCCCCAATCGTGGAGCGAAACAGGCGAAGATTTGGACACCAGAGAGTAAGCATAAGCCAAGCGTTGGGGCATGCCATTTTGGGGTCATTCGCTGCACTTTGGGATTTTCGCCAATTGACATTTTCAAAACGCCACTTCTCCCACGGTGTTTGCTTATTCCAATAAAACATTTGTTGAAGATAAATTCCTGGTCCACATATAATTATTGATGTTTACTTTGAGACTGTTGTATTTGAAAAAATAGCGAAATGTTAATTTACCATTGTACTATATGGGACAATGAATATTTTACATTATTTCGAAAAAAGTCGTTGAGTGAAACGGCTCAGGGAAGTACTTTCTCACGTTGGACATGTCACGAAAATTTTGGGGTGCCCTTACAGGAGTGATATTTTCAAAACACTACATACATTTTCCACATACACACTCCTGAGTGCCAACTTTCAATCTGTATGCTACATGCTCTTCAGTCGATCATTTATGGGTAACTGAAGTTTTTGGTCTCCCTATATATTACTGTGGTAAATTTAAAAGATTTGAAAAAAATCCCCAACATCCGAATCTAACAATCCTTTCGCGAACCATTGAAACAAACAGAAAAAATAAGGAAATAGTTGAAAATCGTCAGATGTGATTTGTAGGAATAGATTTTATGAAATTTTCATTTCCATAGGGTTCCATCTTAAGGAACAAAACAAAGATTAGCTCATCTTAAGATCATCTTAAGGAACAAAACAAAGATTAGCTAAAATTTAAATTTGCAAAATTCAAGACAGCAGTTTTTTAGGACCACTGAGGCATATAAATTGAATTCAGGCTTCAATATTTCAGATGTGATTTGTAGGAGGATTGGCGTATCTTCACTCCCATATGGTACCTTCTTAACGAAAAAAAAATCTCAAAAATTTTAAAATGTAACTTTTCACAAAATTCACAATGTCTGGGCATATTGACCAGACAAAGTCACTGGTAATATTTGAAAGAGATATTTTTGGCCAGTTACAAAGTTTCGGACCAAAATTTAAACCACAAAGACGATGGACAAAGACCCCACAACAGTTTAGATAGGGTGCTAAAAGTTAGTTAAAAAGACAATCCCTCCGTACCGTTAGTATTTTATCGCTGTTTCCTCAACTCTTGGCGCAGTGGTGGTCGCTGCAGCTACAGCCATGCAAATAAATTTGCACCTGCATACAGGAAAGCCTAAAGTTGTCAGTGCACTAGCTGTTAGGGTTCAATTACGTATGGCGGAAAGCCTTAATAAAGTTATGTAATTGTTGGTAGGTTAATAATATTCAGGATTTATACAAATGTTTCACTGTTGGACTATGGTGGTGTTTTATAAAAGATACATCTATCTGCCGCAGAGTAGCCATATGGAAAATTTGATGACAAATTCTGTTGTTACTATGATACTGTACAGACCGAGTGTCAGCTGCACAAACCACCACCCTGGTAGAATCGAGATAGCATGCGCTGTGTAAATGGTCAGGCACAGGAGAGCCACTGGCGCCACTAGGGGCATGTACAGACCACCTTTAGGCCAATCTTTTCTGAGAGGACTCCCATGAATGGCAAGTACCGGTAGGTCAGGCAGCCTCTATCTGTGGCAGTGAACAGGTCTACTAGAGGGCTGTCCTATATGCAGTCATCCAGCATCCAATACAGTTAAACCTGTCTTTCTTTAAGACCACCTGAGAAATAGGGACAACCTGGGAATTAAGGACAGCTACTTCAATCCCTAGGCCTATTCAGTACATATAAATGCACCTGAGAAATAAGACCACCTCAGAATTCAGGACAGTTTTTCAGTCCCTTGCGTGTCCCTAATTCTCAGGTTCCACTGTATTTAGTAACCACGGACTGCTGACTGGTGGAAGACATGATCACCTGTAGGCAACATTACCAGTGGCAGTAATTTTACGTACATGTACCTTATTTTATCTTCAGTAATCGGCTGACAAATTACATGTGGTAGATTGAGCAATTCTTCTTGCCAGGGACCCCCAAAACAGACTTTGACGCGACTCAGAATGGTCAATTTATGGTCGGGCGTTAATCATCTCACTCGTTTCCTCAATTTTTGTCAGCCATGCCCAAGTTCTGCATTTTGACAACTTATATCTGATAAAAGTACAGGACATACGATACTATTAAACACTAATCAGAAGTTATCGGGAGTCCAACTACATATTTATATTTGCCTTAAGTGACCTTAAAAGGGCCAAGTCAACGTCAGTAAGGTTATGAGGGGATATGTTGTAAAATAGGCGAGTTAAATACCAATAGGAAGTCGTATAATAGTAACAGGGTCAGGGTTTACAGTTGCCCCAGAGGTCTTTCTTGTGGCTTCAGCTGCGAATAGATGATCCCTCTTATAGGGCTACCAAAGTATTCAGTAGTCACAGAAATAAGACCACGGCATAATTAAGACCAGTTTATAGTAGCCCCATGGGTGATCTTAATGCTCAGGTTCAACAGAAGGCCAAAAATTATGTTTGTACACATGTAGTTCCAAGGGGATGTTTGGGGATGACTAAATATATATACATACTATATTATCTATCTATGATAAAGTCCTATGTAACTCACTGTGTTGCGAAGTCGTGGTGATGATAACAAAACGACGCGATTTTTTTCACATCTGTATTTGCACAATTAAAATCACTAGTGAAAGTTTGAAGCAACAACCAAGCACTCTTGGGGAACACTGCACGTATAGCATCGTTACTGATTACCAGACCAGAAGCAAACATTTCCGCCACGATGTATGCATCTGAAATATTCTCAGGAAGCTGTAAGCGCACACATTGGCTGCCACAAAAACATTACCACACTCAATGTCTGCCAATAATATCAATAAGCTTCGCATGCCTTAATATGTTTATCCTCTTCATGAACACGAGTCAATGCCGTACTTGTCACTCATATTATTACCATTATAGATGTGGTAAAAGAGTTCTGTCCGCTGTCTTAATTACCTAGCTAGGCAAACGTACAGCAGGATGCGGTTAGCACCACACACATATCTGCCACAGTAGTGCGTAATGCTGCCTGGTGGGTTAAAGGTAGATTTACATACAGGAATTATGTAGTGATTCTGACTAGATATAAAATACCTGGGATGTCTGCATACACCTAATACATACACACCATACACCATCAACAAATATACAGAAAAGGAATATATAGTACAAAGAACCATTCTCTGACATGTACTTTCCCAATAAAACACATCTATACATAATTACTGCTGTTTGTAATCACAGCTTAGCCTACATTTACCTGAACTGCCTGCAGCAAAATAATTTGTCAAATTGAAGCTATCAAGATTGTACCAAGAGTCTAAACAGCTAATTTTTATGTTTCTGCTTACAGAACATGCCAGAAAAAAGCAAAACTTAAACCTGTGTGACCATACTTGGAATCATGGGTCATGTCAATGTCAGTGACAATATTTGTACCTGTCACTGTCAGATATCCTCTCATCACATCACATACAAACTGTAGTACAGTAAACATGATAAAGCTTTTTAAACATGTACATATGTGTTCATAATCTCAAAATCAACACAAGTAAGACAACTACTTCCAAATAGAATTGCACACGTGGGCCTATACTGGTTCAACCATGTTTCAACAATGCAGTGGTCTCTTTCTTAGCGACCACTCTCAACAGAAGCCACCCTCTCTAAATATGGCCACAAATCTTTGCCGCTACTACTATCAATGTATTTACTTCCCCTCACCAAAGGCCACCTCCCTAATGTGACCACAATTTCTTGGCAAATAGGGTTGCTTTAATTAGAGAGGGACTACTGTATTGGATATTTTCATTTTTCATCCCCTCATGTATTGGGATAAAAAAGCAGCTTTCCCAACACGTTTTCACTTAACATTGCAGTTGGCAAGAAAAATGAACAAAAACAAATTGGAAAATGTCAATCAATTGGGTTCGATTGAAGTTTCTATGAAGTATTATAATATTTTACAACATGTGTTCCCATTGATATTTATGACAAGATTTCCATGAAATACAATGGTCATGTGATATTTTTTTACAACCTCTGAAAGTATATTCATTTCAAATTATTTACCTCCTCCAAAGGATACAACTGGGCATCACAGCGACTGGAAGCACACTTTAAGCTTCCTCACAGTGGCAAAGTTTTATGCCTCACAAATTAAAATTCAGCAGTCATATTACTCATATTATTTCAGTGCCTGCCAAAAATACCACTCACAAACAAGTACAATTTAGAGACAACACCAGAGAAAACATCTACCAGACATGAGATACATGTAAGTACTGCTGCCACACATTTCGCCCTAAGACCACTCATGCAATAGATCAATCCCTCGCTTTCTGCGTCACAACCTGAAAAACCTAAGTACCGGGGTATGGGAGAGAAGTAAGCATGACAAACGGCTTGGTCAATAAAATCAAATAATGCTTACCGTAAGTAAAATTCACCTCAATCTATATATAGCTCATGCAGCGCAATTGCAAAGCCAAGCCTGCACATGGTTTAGCATGACATGGCAATACAACATGGAGCATGGTGTACATGGTTTATGTCATTTTGGGGCTAAAACTTAAACTACTGTCAAAAGTAAAACTTAATAAAACATTACATAAGATTGAGAAAAGCTAGATTATAGCAAATATACAAGTACCGGTACACAATACTGGGAATGTTTTGATATTCAAAGGAGCAAAGCTCAGCACACCCAAAAGATACTTTCTTCACAAAATTTGAATACTTCATCAAAAAACATTTTAATGAGCTGAAGAATTGTTTATACACCTTCACATTCCACAGACTGAATGCATGCTTATATCGACAGAGCTCTTTATTTATCAATAAAACTGAGATATAGCATCAGAAGCTATCTACAATTTTCAAAACCCACGCACTTGTGTTCAACACTGAATATAAGAATTTTTTTTTCCCTTCCTGGATCCCTAACAAGTGATACAACAAATTCAGAGCTTCCATAGTACATGTACATGTAGCAGCGGCAACAGATGGTTAAACTGTATCCGACTATTTTGAAATCTTTTATGACAGTCTACCTTCATCACTGCTGAGCAGAAGTTCTGAACCAATCCAACCCATGGCCGCTCACCATGTCGGTTACATAACACCTATACAAATGTACATGTAATTTGATTCAATTTCAAATCGGCCTGTTTTTAAACTGCATGACTACCATAATAACTTAATAGGATGCATCTACATGTACTTCAAACTGTCCACTTGTTTTGAAATTTTAGAACTATGTGACACTCACGCACCATCAATACACAGTTAATGTATATAAATCAAAAAGGATGCACCTTATCAAAAATATAATAATCTCTAACTGCAGTAGCACCAAATCAATGCAAAATCTCTACAAACCCAAAGTTTCACTTGCATGAAAAGTTGAAAACTACTGGCAAGCAAAACATTGAAAGGGTTACCGTATTTATCCCAATAAGCACACAGTGTCTTTAGAAGAGCTGGGAAGGGACAACGCTGGATCACGTGAATGATTTATAGTAAGCTGGTTACCATAGAGCACTAATTACAGCATGTGCACTTACTACATGTACTAGTAACAGAATAAATATGGTACCAAATACATACAGTGTATGTAAGAATTCCAGCCACACCCATTAACATGATTAATCCAGTAATTACTATATTAAAGGTCTCGTCAGCTTGAGATCGATCATGATGTCACAGTCAAATATAAGTTAACATCACACATCCAGCATTTTGAGCCTCCACACTTTAACCTTAAGAACTTTAAAGCATCATATATGCATCCACGAAATTTGCAAACCAGTATATATCAATTAATATGAAAAGCTATTTCATTTGCAAACACATTGATGTTTCACTTGTGACGCCAATGAATAAACCATGTGTCACTGTCACCCAAATTTGTGGATATAAGAAACTGAGTACTGATATTTCATGACGAGCACAAATCAAGCGACAGCATGTTCTAAACATGCTAAATAAAAGCTGTTCTTCATCAACATTATCAAGCTCCTTAATCATAGGATCTGTACTAGTAAATAATATCAAGTCACATCAGAACATCGAACTACACATGTTGCTTCAAATAAACACTACTGGTATAGTAATATATATATGGTACACAGGATGCAAATCATAAACATGTACCATGTAACGTAACTGCACGTGAACACCAGATACGAGGTATAGAGTGGGCAGATCTTTAACATGTTTAATAGATTGATACAATGGGGATATGAGCACAACAGCGTAATGCTATAACAAGGGAGTATCATAACACACAAGTTTGACAAGTAAATACTGTGCTACCATGAAAGCCATCAAACATAGAGGTAACAACCATGGATGATACCTGTGGAATGTAAACTCCAGAATCAATGCCATTCATAGGGCATACAGTGAAACCAGTATTGACCAACCACTGTCAGAAGAGATCGCCTTTCTTGAAAGAGCAGGTATTCCCCGCAAAGTTCCTACATTCCAATGTGGTACCGTAATTGAACCTGTTACCAAAGACCACCTGTCTTGAGCATGTTAAGAGACCATATTTTTATGGCCAATGGGGTGGTCTTTCAAGACAGGTTCTACTGTACTAAATACCAACGATTGTGTTTGGCTTCAGCCATTTTGGACATAAAACTGCAAGTTTTGATCTTTCTACAAGAGGTTTAATTAGTCAAAAGATATGAGGGGTTATATTATGCCAAGAATCCAATCACCATGCACAGTGATGTAAAGTAAAGCATAATTTCATGTAACGCTGGTATGCAAGTCACAAGATGGTACATGGATTACAGGTAACCATGATAACAGCCCAATACATTGTACATTGAAGCCAAACACTGACAGAAGTCATCGAGAAAACAAATATCAAACCCATAATCATGATAATTTCTGGTATAAATTTTAAGGAAAAACTAGCAGTATCCAGGAAATACTTTTTTTTTTCAGAAATCTCCCGATTTATCAGTTTATTGGATGTCAATAACTGAATTTAACCAGTATACCTACATGTACATACTGGCAAGTTGAGCTCAGATCACCATTACCAGTCACAAAATGTTGCTTAAGCTATATTTGGAGATCACCACAATGAATCCCCAAGAGCTAACAACCAATATTCAACATCAGGCCAAACCACATTCGGTATTCTTCTGACGGAATCAAATATTGTCATCAATAGAACAAGACTATGCAATTGATTACAAATATATTGACTAAGACTAATAATGCCATTGGCATGATTGGCACTGCGCCTTGTGACTAGATGATCATGATGATTCAAAATGTCCAACAGGAGTCTACTAACCTGCTAACAGGATAAGGGAAAACCAGCAATAATATTCTCCCAAACAAAAGTGCATTTTTCAGCTTATACATTGCCCTGTTAAGTTGCAGTTTCTTTATACTGCGTGAGTCTGGTTTCTAATTTTTTTAACAACTACAGCATGTGTAAAATTTATTGGATTATAATCCAGTTCACTCTACAAAAGTGATATTTCTTGAGATAAGCACTGATAAGGGCTTTTAAGTTTTAAATGCCAAAAAAAAGCTGTACTTTAATATTTCCACATTATCTGAGATGAAATAAATGCAATTTCTGGAATTAATCATATATTTAGTGCACTGAATTGAAACATACCTACAAGCACTTACAAATTAATACCTCCCAATCCCATTTCTCATACCCCCCACCCTCAAAGTGTACAGAATTCAATATGTTGTGCCTCTAGAATGTCTCTTTTTAATACTAAAGTGCTTACCAACTGAAATACTGGTACAAGTATATGAACCACATTCTGCATGTCTAATAATTTTCTCAAAAGACAATGAGGATAGCTGATCACACACAACTGTAGGCAATGTAACATTAGTGCTACCAGTATGATAATCAATAAACTAACAACATCCACCTCCTTCTGGTTCTCCTTCTGCCAAGGTCAATGTCTCTCTTGCCTGCGCATAGCCATTCTTTATGCCATCCCAACCATCTTGAATCTGGAATTGGCCTCTCTCCAGAAATGCATAGATTTCCTTTGTTATAGATGAAAATGCTTCCTCTACATTTTGTCCAGTCTTGGCAGAAGTCTCTAAGAATTGCAGGCCATGAAAGTCTGCAAACGTCTTTCCCTCCCTCGTAGTGACTGCTCTCTCGGCTTCCATGTCAGCTTTGTGGCCAATCACAATATAACAGGCTTTGTGGGGTTCGATATGAATACGCACCTCTTCAAGCCAATCTTCAAGGTGCTGAAAAGACTTCCGCTTCGTGATGTCATATACTAGTAAAGCACCAACTGAGTTCCGATAATACGAACGTGTTATAGACCTACAAAGAGACAAAAGAAAACAAAATTATACCATCAGTTACTCCAAAACATAATGGTTTGCAGCAACTTCCAGTATGTCCTTTGCTTTAATATCACGACAAATGCTACAGCCAGGCAAAACAACAAAAAATAAAAAACAACAGCAACAAAAAAAAGAACATCGACTTCCATGAGATGATTACATGTACAGTATTCTACAAGTTCTAAAGCCCTGAACCCATGAGATCATCGATCATTACATGTATGTATTCTACAAGTTCCAAAGCCCTGAACTACCAAGAAATCAGACTGTGTTTAAAAATTGATTAGTAAGCTTGGCAAGGAGTTTACTGATTGTGAGGAACACCATGAAACAGAATCGCCATGAAAACATATAATACAAACAAGGATGTCACACCAACTGGGTACAAATACTACAATGTACATATAGCTACAAACTTGTATGAACTCCGTCTTGATACAAGTTTCAAAATGATTACATATTTAAAATTCCAAACTTCTCTGGCAAGAAGTGTTATCTGTTTCAAATGTTAAATAGAGTTTTTAACCATCGGGATTTTAAGATCTATTAACATGATTAAAAAATCTTACCTAAACCTTTCCTGGCCAGCAGTGTCCCATAACTGCAGTTTGACTCTCACACCGGGTTTAACTTCTATGAGACGGGCGTAAAAGTCGACCCCTACAGTTGGGTCACACATGTCAGAAAACTTTCCATCTGTGAAATACTTCAAGAGTGAAGATTTCCCTACTGTGCTGTCCCCAATCAGGATTAACCGGAACTGGTAGTCAAATATTGGTTCAACCATCTTTCCCAGGCACGCTTTCCTATCTTACTGGAATCACCAGCCGAGCCTTATTATCACTGATTATTTTCTGTTTTTGTCCACTGCAAAGCACTCCAAGTGGTGTAGTTCAATTTCAGACGAGTGTAAAAATTAATGTTGAAAATGTGATGAAGCACAACTGTTGCAGCAATATTCAGCTGCCAGGGATAATAATTTCAACCGACACTGTTGACATGGTAGAGTCATAGGGATATTTCACTGGAAATTTGACACAGCTAATTATCAGTATCCTGATTTTTTCATCACTAATGTGTGGTATGCATGATTCAGTTAATAATGGCAGATCTGGTAACTGGCAGGAACTGATGCAGTGATTTACCACTTTACCTATCTGACAGTGACAGGGTACTACAGTGCTAGTAGAGGTAATAGATGAACCAAAGAGAGACCAACTTAGTCAACTTGCTTATAATCATTTGTTCTTTCACTGTTTCGGAACTGCTTAGTGCGTGGTCACCAGGCGACTAGTCAACGGGTCCAAGACGTAATTAATACACGTAATCTGATCAGTAATATCCGAATATTCTGGCAGCAGAGGCAGAGCAATATTCCAGTGCATGACCAGTGACATGAGCATGTGAGCTGGTGAGTGCACCAACAACATTCAACAGTGTTCAACATGCATGTAAAACAGTGCAGTCAGTCACAGACACACCACTGGATACTGCATCAGTGACGCGTTACACGCAGCGTGTACTCGAGCGCGTACTAGTAGGCCTAAACGCTTTTACGTCACTAGACAGCAAGGCCTATAAACAACTGATAAAGTGTATATATCGGAGTATATATGTAAGTTTTTTAACAGTCTCAAGCATGCAAGCAAAGTTTACATTATGAACGTGCTACTTCCGTATCCGGTTCGAAATATTAAACCCCGGAATAGCTTCATAAGTTGCATATTCCTACACTGAACGGATATTCAGAATTTTGATGCTTCGTCCAGGAGACGGATTGAGACATGTAGACGGAAAGAGAATTCCATGCATAGTTGTTAACAGGTTATACCCCCATTTCACTGGCCGACGCTTCTCTGGCGATCATGGCGTCTATGGCGCTTCTCCAAAAAGGCATGAAACGTGGCAGAAGCGCCTCGGAATGTCAGATTTTGTGGTTCTCGGCAATACACCACGCTTTTTGCACGCTGGTATTACGCTCGTGAAGATTTCGCTGCGCTAAAACTACGCATACTGTGCGTTTCTATGGCGTTTGTATCGCGCTTTCAATACGATCAAGCCGATCAACATGCGCTCAAAGTACGACCAAGGCATGTCTGTTGCATTCATTTTACGACTGGGGCGTCCTCGCTACGCTTGTGATACGCTCATGACGCTCTGCTCTATAAAAGCACCATGGATTCCCCAATTCCTCAGATGTCATGGACCTATGTACATGTACTTGGCCATGCTGCTGCAATCCAGATTGCCGCCCCCAAAAACATGCAAGAAGAGCTGATACTCGAGATGGAGGAAGCAGAGAGAAGAAGACGGAGATCTGGGTCAGAGCTTGGCTGTCAGATGAAAGAAGGTTACAGTTCCGACACTATGGCCAGCTAAAACTGAACTAAATTTAGAGGACACTAAGTCGTTTTTTTTTCAACTATATCAGGGCAGTATAACTACAAATATTCGAATCGGATGAACTCTTTCACAGTGAGCATAGCGCAAATAGGGCCGCTTTGAACCACGTTAATTTCTTCAGCGCTTCTCCGGCGTTTCAACTACGATGGTCTACGATGCTCGCGTTTGGATTATGCTGCTGCTACGACAATTGATTTCTGTTACGCTGCTGTGGCGTTTCTTGTCACTTCCTCTCAGATCGCCGTTGCTCGGCGCTTGTTTTGAGCGGGGTCAAAAGAAGCGCCGCCTGGAGCCGCTCATGGCACTTCAGGGCACTTCTGCTACGCTCACGCCGTTTCTATCCCGTTCGTACTACGATCCATGGCGCTTCTCGGTGATCTGGACCAATTTTGCCATCGTAGTGGAAGCGCCAGCCAGTGAAATGGGGGTATTAAGCCAGGAACACAGATGAAGAAGGTTCACTCTGCAAAGTCATATGTTGTCCCCCACTTTCAGAGATGATTTTACAGGTACACTTGCCAGCATCAGGCCTGGAGTAAGAAGGAAATCAGGGATGTAATCGAACCTAGTCTATATACACTAAATACTTATCCCTGAGGCCCATATTTTCGTCCGTTTTGCTCTACTGACAGCGGTTTGCAAGATACATGGTCGGCGAAAATCGGAAATGCACCGAATGACCCCCAAACTGAACTTAAACACTTAACAGTCAAAAGTATTCAATAAACACGTGGTACCCTTGAGGCCCAAATTTTGGTCTGTTTCCCTCTACAATTAGCCTTTTCTGAGATACAACATGCACAATGTCGGCGAAAAGCGGAAATGCACCGAATGACCCCAAAATGAACTTGAACACTTGACAGTCAAAACAGCATACATTAAATACTTACCCCTGAGTCCCAAATTTTTGTCCGTTTCGCTCTACCGCTAGAGCTTTCGAAGATATTACATATTTTATTGACGACGACATTAAACGTCCCCCCCCAAAAAAAAAGAACAAAAAAAAATTTGCCAAAATTGAAAACTTCATTATCCTTTTAACAACTTTGGTAGAGACCCTCCCCAGAAGTATACATGGATTTTGGGGAGCAAATCTGGGGTGTTCTTTCAGAGCAGATGTCGTTTGAAATTTTTACTCCCTTATGATCCCATGTTAACGAAAACGAAAAAATGGCAAATATCCAAAAGTTCCAACTGTAGATACCCTTCCTAGTAGTATGCATGACTTTTTGGGAGTGGATCTGATGTGTACTTTCAGAGGAGATGTTTTTCCCCCACAAAAAATGTAAAAAATTTAAAATTTAAGATTTTGAAGAAGAAAAAAAAAATGGTACAGAGATATGATGGATAGGTATCTGTCACCAAAATGTGGTGTCAATCCACGTAACGGTTTCCAAGAAAGCAATATCTACAGATGGATCTATGACGCATGGACGATGGACGCCCACGTGACGACAGTATCTCTGCTGTGCAGTAGCACAAAGCAGAGCTAAAAGTACCCTACATATGCAGT
>JAAUYG010006953.1_pt1 | contig 13078 bp, 4 predicted proteins | sample 7278091 | NCBI WGS metagenome assembly JAAUYG01 (sample SAMN14350201, study PRJNA611818) | marine sediment metagenome | isolation source: surface marine sediment (0.6m) | place: French Polynesia: Moorea | collected 2018-08
TGGGTGGGATACAAACCCAGAACGCGGTATCCAACAGAACGCGCGCTGAACACGCAGCACGAGTGTATCCACTGGCCGCCTGAGAGCAATTACTGTGGAGGGGAGCTCTGGGCAGGCTTAAATACCGGGGCCGAATGGGGGGAGCATTTGGCACATTTAGACTGTCAACAATGAACTATATCATGTACCAGTATATCACCCAGTGTTGCCTCTGCCAACCTCAAGAGACATTTTTCACCTCCCATCTGATGAAAGTACCTTGCTTTGCATAATTAGCAGATTGCGGATCAATGGAATCGTGCAGTTACGGGGCACTGTACATGCTGTGGCATGCTGTATGCGATGATGCGTGAAGTTGAGTAATGCTTATGACAAGTTGTGCTTCCCAGACCTACATGTATGGTCTGAGAAGCACAGTTTTGTAGACATCACCAGCATTACTAATCGACTACACACATTTCAGTATTTAGGAGGTATTTAAGAACAATCCTAAAGCCTTTTTGTTTAGAACTGCATTTCTGAATGACTGCTACATGTAGCTCTGCATGTATTTCTAAGAGAGGATCAATATCTTCAATTTTGCGTATTGAATACTGTAAATTCATTATGTTCGCGGGGATTAATGTTTGCGTTTTTTGAGACAAAACCATGTTCGCGGGCATTAATATTTGCGGTTAGCTTAGGTCTTGTTAGTTGTCTTACTTGTCTAGGTACATGAATTATGTTTGCAGGGTATTTATTTTTGCGAGTTAAAGTTTGGCAAAATTCGCCAAATAAACCCCTCGCAAACATTAATGAATTTACAGTAGTCTAAACCATGTTAATACCACTGATTTAATAATGCATGTCCTATGCCTAAGTGCATAGAAACATGTTGTAATGTTGCGCTGTATAAATTATTATTAATGAAGTAATTTATTATTATTATTATTATTGTTTCTTTAAACTTTCGGTCCTCCATAACATGACAATCTTGTAAACCTTTTCAAATTTGATCCAGAAAATTCAAGAAATGGTAGAAAAGGTATTTGAAGGGATGCAGATATATGATGTGGCCTTGATAGAATTTGGCACAAATCAAAGAAATCACAACAAGATTACTACAATTTGATCATGTTGATTACTGTAAGTAACTGGTAAGTTTTTTTAAGTAAATGCTTATAGCTTCAGCTTAATTCTTGTTCTTTTATGTTTTCCAGGAAGATTCTTCATGTCATCTGTAGAAGAATGTTGCTTTTAGCTATGCAGCTGTGAGAATGGGGCGATTACGTTCCCGGGGCAGTGATCTTGGCACCTGGCCAGAAAAACTGTCCACTGTTGAGTTACCAAGCTCTAGGACCGGTGAGTACCAATGCAACCTGTTAGTGGTATACTAGTAATTGGTAACCTAATTGTAAATCAAAAATCTGCAGTTATTTAAAGGGTTAGTATTGATGCATCAGTAAAAAGAAATACAATTTAGTACACAATGTTGGTGGTCTGTATTTAGTATACTTAGTATATTAGTATATGTTCAGCATGTTCAATATTCGATACTCAGTATGGATGGAATGTCTTGAGCATTCCAGTGTATGGGTTGTACCAGGGCAGGGATTAGCAAAATACGGATTTTCCATTGGCATGAGTAGTGATATATTGTATCACAAAAGGCACAATTTTAAATCAGTGGTAATCTTTTAAAATATATTGCCTGAGAATATTTCTTGAGAGTTACCAGGTTACCAGCCACTTGCACAAAGAAAAAGGTTTGACGCCTTGTCTATGTTCTTCTAAGTTCTAAACACTAATATCTGTATTGACACAAGTAATATTAGAGTTATCTATTTGTATTGAATTAGTCTACCGACCGAATACCGACACCGAGTTACCGGAAGTGCTGAGTTCCCAGGTGATAGCATCCCGAGATCCGCGGCTGAGTCCCGGGCTGCCTCCCGTGTCTATATACGCTCGGGAATTTGATCTTGAGGACAGCATAGAGTACGATGATGACCTTGGCAGCTTCCACAGCGAAGACTGGTACTGCGAGGTGAGGCTTCAGGGCTCTACGTTCCTCTAAATATTTGGTGGCCCTGTTGGGCCAGTTGAATAAAATTTTACTGGCCCAAAGCTAATAATAGGTGGCCCAACATGTAGAATGTACGTATTATTCGTTTGCAATACAGAGGTTTGTGGTGGCCCCATGGGGCCACCTGCTGCCTGTCATTTCTAATGGCCCACCTACAAGTTTGTATTGCCCTGGGCCATCGGGCCATTGGCTTTGTCGAGCCCTGGGTTTCGTTCCCATGTCAATGAACGTGAATATTGTAAACAAGCCTAAAGGCATATGTTATGACTGCAACATTGAAGAACTGATGTACCTAGTATGTACAAATGACACCAATGTTATAATATCCAGTTTTATCATGTTTATGTTCAACCCATTTGACTCTATTAAAAATTCTTAGTTTCGGACTACTGTTCTGGATGTAATTAGCACCAGGTGAAGAACGCATCTTGGTGGCTTAGCTGGTTGTATCTAATTGTAACAAAGTAGTACTTTTGTACCAAAAAGTTATTTGGTTATTGTAATGTACCTTACTTACTTAGTGTTGTTTCGGGGAGTGTTGTATTAGAAATGCCTTTTGACATGTTTGAGCTCATATGAAATACCATGCCATGTAGACGCTGCAGTATATGCATAGTGCATAAGCATGGATACCGGGGCTCTGTTTCATACAACATAAAGATGTCTTTTCACATAGGGCTGCTAGCCTATGTAAAGACATCTTTAAAGTTGTATGAAACAGAGCCCAGAACTTGTTACACTTGTAACTATGAGTGAACTTTTTATACCTCCGATCAGAAAAAAGTTGTCTGTTCAAACTTTTCAGGTTGGGGACATTGCTGAAGTCATATTTAGCTCAGCTCTGATCAGTTTACGAATGATTTATGTTTTTCTCGAAAGCATAGATTTACATATACTTGATCCATGACATGTGGCATCTGGATTGTTAAATAGAGTCACAGTAGTCCATCTCTACTAAAGCCAATTTAGTTCCTCAAAAAATTGTGGCCACATTAGAGAAGTGGCTCTTTGGTGAGAGGGAGATCCAAGTGGATGTAGTGGCAAAGATTTTTTACCACATTAGAAATGATGTAGAAAATTGTTCACTCTACGTGTACCACAATTAATGACTCCTTGCCATCTTCTTTGTCCCATTAGGATGCCAGTGATGAGTTTGAGGATGAAGCCAAGAAGGTAACAGTCCGTATACACGTCAACCCAAGGTTCTTTCCGAATATTGGAGGCACAACTGAAGGAGAATCCCAGCCCACACCTGGGGAGAATGATGTCTCTCGTGTACCACCACAGTCGGTTAATGGGCTTGCGGAAGCAGGTGTTCCGGAATCTCCAGAACATGTATCTGGATCTGCCATCCCAGCACAGGGCAGAGAAGGAAAGAAGGATATCGCAGCTACAGGGGATGAAGAGTCACAGAAGAAAGTGAACTCCTGGATAGAGGCTTCGAAGGGTTATTTTAGCGATGAAAAAGATGAGGCATTAGCTGGAGATGCCTCGACCAAACCGCAGTTGGTTAGAGGCAAGCAGACAAAGTCAGTTCCAGAAACCAAGGCGAAATCTTCGGAGGACCAACCAAATGAGAGTAATGCGTCGGCTCCCGTGACAGAGAAAGTTGCAGCAGATGAAAGCAAAACCACTAATCAGAGGGATTTGGAGTCGGAAGAGTTGCGGCGGCAAGCCTTGGCTTCTATTCATAGGCGAGACGATCATCCACCCATTCCGAAAAGTGAGCCGCCTCCTCAGGAAGCAATGGAGACCTCTGACAGTAAGGCTGCTGAGTCTCCCGTGAAACCGGAGAAGCATCTTAAGCCACTGAGCAAGAGCAAAGATTGGTATGATCGACCTCTTTCTGCTGTATCTACTGAGACCGGGGCAAAACCTTCACAACCCCTTCCATTCCAGGATAGGCAACCGAAAAGAAGACCGTACCGAGACGAGTACCAGGATCGGGAGGAACCACAGCGCAGAAAATGGAGGGCAGCTCCGTATCAGAACCAATTCAGGAAGCTGTCTCCTTTCAGTAGCCAAATGTTACAAGATCGACCAATCAGCAGGGGCGTCTCAGAGGTCGTTCAAGGCAAGGAACGGGAGTTACAAGCCGAATTAGATCGACTTATGGCAGGAGCTCCACGAACGAAGCGATCAGCACCCTCATCTTTTCATTTGCGTCCCCTGTCCTTAGGGACGGAACTAGAGAGTACGTTTTGCGATTCCCCGATGGTGAAACGTACTTATCTACAAACTCTGAAGGACTGGACATCCATCAAACCCTTGGATCAGATCATGCAGGGTAAGATGGGTCATGTGAAGGATGTGGACCTAGAGATCCCGGTGCAACCAGAGACGGACTGTATCGTGAAGGAATGCCAAGAGAAATTCGAGGCTGAGGTTTACGGAATGATTCATGGAGCGCCAAGGCAAACAGACCAGCGTGGCTTGTACCCGGTCCCTGGATGTTCAACCGAAGATACGGTCGGCCAAGTATTTCGGCAGGTTACTAACTACATGGAATTTCTGGCGTCAAAGGCGTTTACTAAGCCACAGCCAGACAGGGGACAGACAGGCGACACAGGACTAAGCTTTAGGTCTCAGGCACCTACGGGGTCAGACCGGCCGGCTCCTGCATATCCTCACCGTGACGGTAGAAATTGGGATAAACCGTTCGCGTATGACAGAGAGACGGACTCGTATCGGGAACATGCAGATAATCGCAGGCCAGGGTGGGAAGACGATAGATATTTTGGTCCGAGGAATGATGGGCGACCATGGAGAGGTAGAGATTCAGGTTATAATAATTACAGACCAGGTAATGGTATGAGGAGAGCTCCTGTTCATCGTATAAACGCCGGTCCAAAAAACGGGGACGCGCCCAGCAAGGATGTCCTTGCTGGCCCCTTGATTGACACATCGGCGGCTTCTCCCATAGAGGAAGGAGCAAAGCAAGATTCACCAGGAGAAGCAGCCACGTCCGACAGTGGCAAGAAGGACTCACTAGGTCAGTGCCCTGATGTTGATGCAGAAAAATCACCCGAAAAAGTAAAAACACCAGATGCTAAGGAAACCGAAAAAGCATCAGACATAGCTGAAAGCGAAACTTCGAATCTGGACCGCAGTGCCTTGTACGACCCCATGGAACCTACCGCTGGGGATGACATTGATGCAGGCACTGCAGAGTTGTCGCATTCAGAACCTGAGCTTAAGAAACGAAAAGTGGAAGGGGGAAAGAAAAAGAAGGAAAAGAAGAAGGAGGTTGACAGAAAGGCCAAGAAAGAGAAAAAGGAAAAGAAGAAAGAGAAAAAAGACAAGAAAGAGAAAAAGAACAGAGATCAAAAAGACTCCGATATGGATGAAGAGCTGTCGCATAAAAGAAAAGAAAAGAAACAGAAAGGGGAGCAGAAGGAAGAAGGAAAGAAGGAATCAAGTCACTCACGGAAGAAGAAAGATAAGCAAGAAAGGAGTTACTCTGATGATTATGACAGTGATCATGATTCGCTGCGATCCCCGAGGAAGGAGAAAAAAGCCGAGGAAAAACTCCAAGAGGAAAGAGAAGGCAATGCCCGTAAGAGATCCAGAGATAGAAAGTCCAAGAGGGATACATCTAAAGATCGTGGCAGGCTGAGTTCTCCTGAGACCAAGAGAAAGGATAGCGAGTCAAGAGGAACTGGTGACTCGCGGCACAGGCGTGATCGATCAGTATCTGGGGATCGCCCAAAAGCACATCATGTAGAAACTGGCTTAAAAGGTACTGAAGTTTCTCCGTCAGCTGAAAAGAAAGAGCTTCCTCTGTATGGTTCTTCTGGAGGATCAACCGCTCTGGATCAGCAAACCTCGGGTAGTCCCCAGTCGACCTTATCTCTCCCTCAAAGCAAGACCGAAATTGTCGCTGAAAGGGTACAAGAAGAGACCAAGCCAAGGGAGGGTACTAAGGAACAAGTCACAGTGTCCACGGCCGATGGACACACTACAAGCACTCAGGATCTTCCAGGTAACATGGGAGAGAAGACCAACGAGGCCTGCTCCAGAGAGACAGCTGCTCCTGAGGAGATTCCGGATGTGCCGAGGATGTCGGGTGTCCTCCTGCATCATTTCCAGGATGTTAACAAGGAGATGATTGAGCAGATTCTTGGTCTGGGAGCGGATGCCTGTCATCTCAACTGGGCTTCCCTCGAAACGGAAAATGTGTTTCTTTGGTCAAAGGTCCTCGGTGTCCACACGAAACAACTGGAAACTAAAGGTGACACCAGTCCTTCTTGCCAGGAATCTAACCCTGACGTACCAACGGAGGGTCCTGATGGCATAGCTGTGAACGAATACGGCTCAGTTGTGTCAGGCGATGCCAGCAAAGGCGAGGAAGGGAAGGCACAAGACAAAGAATCTGTCTCCGAGAACAAAGAGAAGTCAAGTGCTATAGATTCCTGTATAGCTGATTTCATGGGAAACGTGGCTCCAGAGACTGCTCCAGAGGAGCCTAGAAAATCCCTGGAGCCTGCTCCAGAAAGCAAAGGTCCCAAAAAGAAGTCAAACAGTCGATTGATGCAGGCATTCAGGCAGCAGCTGAAAATGAAACAATCCACGGTAGAGATACCGTCTTCCAAACCAGTGGTCTCGAAACTAACTGCACAGCAGGCCGCAAAGAAACCACACCCTAAAAAAAGCGCGAAGATGCTCTTTATACCCCCAACGTTCAACCAAAGTGAAGGAACCGCTCTTAGTCGACAAACATGGAATTTATTCGCTGATAGAGCAAGAGCGATTGACTCTGAACTTTGGGATTCTGTGTGCAAGGAGTCTATACAAGAGTTTGCACAGCAAGGGTGCACTGCGCTGGTAGACCATTGTGGTTCAACCGCAATGGATGCACTGAGTCGGAAAGTGTATCCTCAGATGAATGAAGAAGTCAATGAGCTTCTGAATGTCCATTCCATTACGGAAATAGTACGTTCCATCTATACCCGCAACAAGGATATTGAGGTACCTAGCTTCTCGGGCAGGTTCTCATTGAGTAACCTCTCCAAGGGATCCAAGACTGAGTCAGGGGAAAGTTTGAGCATGAAAACCAATCTGGATCAGGAAGTCGGAGCACAGGAAACTGGATCACAGGAAATTGATAGTGGCCCCAAAAGTTCTGAAAATCAAACAAGAGACAGAAGTCTTCAGAAGCAAGCAAGCAGTGGACATGGGAAATCACCACCAGAGGGTGCTCAGCGGGGTACAGATGTGCCACCTGGGGACCAAAATGCAAAACACAAAACGATCGAAAAAACAGATGTGCAGATGATTGGTCTGCCGGAGCCTGTGGCACAGATGGAGTCTAGATCATCAGGGGATCAAGGAAAAAATGCTCAAAGTCATTCTGAGTTAGAATCTGGCTCTGCTGAGGGCAAGGAAAATGAACCCAAGTGTTTGTCGCAAGATAACATTGAACGGACCGACGGAGAACTGGAGGCAAACAAAAAGACAGATGATGAGAAGAACGAGGTCAAAGAAAGGGGCAAGAAAGAAGAACAAGAAAAGAATCAAGACCGAGGTTCTAAAGACAGAAAAGAAAGGTCAAACCATGAAGAAGGTAAGCATAAGAGGGAAAAAAGTGACAGAACCAAGAGTTCTAGTAAAGAACATCAGAGTAGGAAGGAATCAGAGAAAAAGAAAGACCGAGAGGAGCACAGAGGATCAGGGAAGCACCGGGAGAAGAAAGAAGGGAAAGATTCAAAGCGAGGGAAGAGTAAGGAGAAGAAATTAGTGGAGTTCGAGGATAAAGGAGAGAAGAAACGTCTGGACAAGGGGTCAGCTGTCACCAGCAAAGAAGAAGACAAGCGGCTGAGACAAAAAGGTCTTGACGTCACCAGGGCATCAGATTTGGAGGACGGTGAAATCGAAGATTCAAGGTCAAAGGCAACAGATGACAGTAGTAAAAGGAGCTCCGAGTTGGAATCGCCAGCGAAGACAAAGAAACAAAAATCTACCCTGCAACAGCAGACAAGTAGTAAGCTGTCTTTCGACGTAGTTGAGCCAGAAATAAAACCCGAGGATGCAGACTTGGACCACCAGAGTGAGGATTCGTCCATAACCAAGGCAGATATGCCGACTCATGATGTGGACTTTGAGGAGTCTTCTACCAGAGATGCGTTATCACGCCTGAGGCGATTGACGAAACCCATTCTGAACCCAGCTACACAGTACATAGATAAAATTGTCCTCGAACAAGCTGCCAAAGCAGATGTGGCAAAACAGGAATTGGCATTGAAAAAGGAGGAATCGGCAGCTACTGTAGAAACAGTACCAGCTGTTGATGTTCCAAAGCCACCGCAGGAGTCCTCTGGTAATGAAGATGTTAACACTTCAGCTGAACCTGTGTATGGGCCGGCGACACTGGATGCCTCTTTGTCCAATTTTGACAAGGAGAAAGTGTCTTCTGTTAAAGATTCTGCAGCATCAGAAGCAGCTGTACAAGAACCATCAGTGAAAGCAGACGATGTCCAGCCAGACGCGAAAGAAACTGTGGGCGTGGTTCCAGAGAAACCGAAGCTTGGTTCTGAAAGACCCAAATGGGATGAAAAGGTGCCTCTACCAGTAACTTCAACGGAGGCAGCTACCCCAGTGACAAACACACCGCCAGCAACTGGTGATGAAAAGGCCAAGAAGCCAGGACAAAAAGGCAGTCGACTACTGATGGCGTTTCGTCAGGAACTCGCGGCTAAGAAGAAAGTTCCGAAAGAGGATTCTGGGAAATCTGGCCCCAGTATTTCGGCAGTGGAGGTGCTGCATAAATTTGGTATCAAACCAAAAACCAAAGGATTTGGTGAGCGAACCAGCTTCACTGTTAACACCAACAAGCCTTCTGATTCGCAAGCGGCGTCGGCTGGCAGTGGCGCCACCTCAGGAACAACGCAGCAGACTACAACCGTGGTTGCGTCTACTACAGAAAACAAAGAATCTGTGTCAAACACAACAACCACTGCGACTTACCTGCCGAGTCCTGAAGCTGTCCAGAGTGCCGTGCGTGCTTTGTCATCAGCGGTTATGGAACTAACTAAAACTACTACCACGTCTTCCTCATCAACTACTGGCACAGAATCCACGACTCCTGCAGGAGCTTCAGCAGTCTCTGGAGTGACGTCCAATCCTGTGATTGCAGCTGCACCTATCATCGCTGCAAAGCCAGTTCTCACTTCTGTTGCAGCGGCATCATCGGCCACTATTTCGCGTCCAGCTGTGATCGCCGCACCTGTGACTGGTGCTGCACCAATGCCACCAGCTACTACTTCCCAGCAGTCCGTTCATAACATACCCCGTCCTACCCCGGGTGTGGGCCTCCTCCCAACCCCACCCGGCGGAGGGCTTCTGCCTACCCCTACAGCTGACAATACAGCCCTAACCAACCCTCCTACTCACAGTAAAGGTGGACCATACCCTCCAACGACAGCATACAATTCACAACAGTCATCCTATCCACAGACAAGCCAAGATTACTATGCACACTACGGTCAATACAACCAAGGGAATCCCTATTATGATTCCTCACAATCACAGTACAGTCAGTATGCGGGAATGCAGTATCCAGGTGGGGACCAATCCAGAAACCCAAACCAGTATTATGGCAGTGATCCATACGCTGCTTGGCATAATTACCAGACAGGAGGTTATCCCCAAACGACAGAGTCATATCAGTACGGTAGTCAGTATCCAGCTACATCAGCCTCTCAAGGTGGACAGCATTATCCGGATCAAGGTAACTCGACCAGTACAGCTGATCCAGGTGGAATCCCACTGCCCCAGCCACCTCTGCCGTCAGATCCAGCGAAAGATGATTCTCCCCAACCCCCGCCTCCTTTACCGCCGGAGGATAACTCCAAAACGGAAGCTGATAACAAAGCTTCCAGTACGCCTGATGTCAGCAGTATGTACGATGAGAGATACGTAGAACAGTATCAACAGCAGGTCCAGCAGTTTCTCAAACAGAAAGAAGCAGCGACAAAACGACCGAACCCCCCGGCGCAGCGTGCTGGTCAACCTGCCCAACCTGCCCAACCTCCCGATTACCAGGATTACAACAGCTGGTATTCAGGTTACTATGGCTACAACAATGAAGGTCAACAAGGATATGGGTGGGATTACCAGAATCAGTGGGGGCAGTGGGGTGATGGCGGTAACCAGAAGAGCTGGAATGCTCCGGAACAAAAAGGCAACTGGTCTGGATCCAGAACAGAGAAACGAGATCCAGAAGTGGATGATCGGCCTCCCGGTACACAACCGGATACACCAGGTCGCAACAGGCTACCACCACCACGACCACCACCGCCACGACCCAGACTGGAACATCCGCCTCCACAGCAGCAGCAGCAGCAGCAGCAGGATCATTCAGATCAGAGGGATTCAAGATCCGGATCATGGACAGATCCCAACCAGCAGGCCTGGAACCAGTGGAACTTGTGGCTGCAGTGGCAGCAGAAAGGCGGGCCTTCTGCTGGGTTGCCGCCACCTCCGAGATTTGGCCCCAGATCTCCAGCCCGTCCTCCCACCCCCCGACAACTTAGACCACGCCTACCTTTACCACCCCCTGACCAGTGGAACAGTCCTGGATCAGCAACATCCTCTGGTAGTGAAGCCAAACCAACGACAGAACCGGCCCGGACTTATCCAGTTCCCTCGGGAATCGTGACCAACGTGCCTCCGAAAGCAGTCAGCCTTGATGCAAAGGACATGAGAATTTATGTGTTTAACCAAGACAGCACAGTGTGCAAGAGTATAGAGGTAAGGGGAAGCAGAAAGGTAGATGAATGAATTTTAGGGTATGTTCTACATACTGTATTACTGTAATACTAGACACAGAAATAGAAAATTTAAGGTTAAAAAAAAATTTCTGTTAGACTTATGAGGCCGGTTAGCGTTAGTTAGTTAGACTTATGAGGCCGGTTAGCGTTAGTTAGTTAGACTTATGAGGCCGGTTAGCGTTAGGGCTTTGCGAAAAAAACTTATTTGGCTAATGTAAATCTTATATGCTTAATTGAAACTGCTAAAGACCATTTATTCATATGTGGGTTGTTGGGATTCAAAAAGTTTTTAAAGATGGTAAGCCTGGTAGTTTCTCAAATAAAAGTCTGACTAGCTAGTAGGCAATACTAGGCCCAATACTAGTAGATTTACATTAGGTGTTCAATGCTTAGTAGTAATAGTAATGCTAAACGGTTTGGGTAAGAAGGTGGGCTAACATTACATGCATTTGGCTAAAGAAATAGCAATTTATTAGCCATTTTGCTAAAAGTATTTTCTTGCTGGATCACTAAGTAAAGTCAATCAACATTTTTATTGCAGTAAATATTTTAACCCATTTGGCAGATAGAGAAAAAGATGAGTTTAAGATTTAGTAAAAATTGGACTCTGCTGTGATTGAGATACAAATGCTTACTATTTGTGTTACAGCTGTTAAGTCATGTTGAGTTAAGTTATGACAGGCTATCCTTTGGATAGCCTGAACTGTTAAATTATTAAAGTTCTCAAGAACCCATATGATAACATTATGTCCTTGAACAATGTGCCCTGCACATATACAGGGTACAGAGGTCCTTCTACATATATTTTACAACTCTTTTATTTTAAGACCACCTTGATTATAAGACCTCCTATTTTGGGCCCAAGGATCAATTCTGTATACTATTAAACCTTTATTTTAAGCCACCTGGAATATATAAAGACCTCATTTTCATGGTCCCTTGGGTGGTCTTAAAATAGAGGGACCACTGTATAGCATTCGCTGCACAACACATGTAATATATACATGTACTCATATATGCTATAACTTTTCAGCAATTCTTGGTCTTCATGCGAGCTGCGACCTTTGACCCCCACAATGTGGATCTCCTGCTGACCCTGCCAGGTCAGGAGTACCACGTCCTCGTCCACGAGCCGGACCTCAGTCAGGTTCATCGCATTCCAAACCTTTACCAACTCAAACAGAGGCATATCGTGCACTTCGTCTGTTATAAGGACGTCATGGACGTCAAACATCGACGATACGTACCCATCATGGCCAAGGGAGGCATCATTATTCCAGACGATAATGTGCTAATGACGGTTTCTGCAGGTATGCACATAGTAGATAAGAAGTATTAGTATTGACTTTTTCGACAACTTACAGCAGAATCAGAATAATAGAATACCCAGGTGATGAAGCAAAGTCCAAATCTGGTACCAGTTTATAGCTGTTCTGATTCAACATGCTCAACATGCTCAAGTCAGTGTTCAAATATCAATCACTAAATCAACCAATCAATAAATAATTATATAAAATTATGAGCTGCTGGTCTTTGTATAACCACAGTAGTACAAGTGTTTGTTATATATGGCCACAGCAATAGTGCAGGTTTTCCCCTAAGGACCTGCCATCTGTGGGCTTTATGCATATTATAAGCAGGTGGTCTTTACGTACAGGTGCTGCAGTTGGAATGGTCAGTTTGGAAAACTGGAAGAGCTAGTATATGCCTGAAAACCCATAATTGTGCTTGTGCCATGAAAACGTAGACACAAAAATATCCCAGAAGTTTTAATATATGTCAACTTATAACGTACCAGTGTAGTGGTCCCTCTTTTAAAGCACACTCTCTAGACAGGACACCCTCTATAAAGGACACAAATTCTGTACAGCAAAGTACTGTGAATGCATGTGATGTTCCCTCTCACCAAAGGACACCTCTAATAAGGACAGAATTGTCTGCTAGAAGGGGTGTCCCCATTAGAGGGGGACTACTGTACTGACATTGCACTCTCGCTTCTCCAGAAACCCTGCAGGCGCTTCTAGACTTTATGTTGATGCAGAGACGGGGGGCTACTCCTTGGAGCATGAAGGTGCATCAGCATATATTTGGGGAGCTGGATCGCCTACGGTGAGATATATTTAACTTATCATGCTCTAAAACAAGAGGCCCATGGGCCTTGACGCTCTGCTTAAGAGCCAACTTGGCCATGGGCCAAAGTTCCAAAAGTTGCACATACACTCTCTTTCTAACCCAGGACGTCGAA
>JAAUYG010183912.1_pt1 | contig 13078 bp, 12 predicted proteins | sample 7278091 | NCBI WGS metagenome assembly JAAUYG01 (sample SAMN14350201, study PRJNA611818) | marine sediment metagenome | isolation source: surface marine sediment (0.6m) | place: French Polynesia: Moorea | collected 2018-08
TCCACAAAGTCTGAACAAAAAGAAAGGACCCACAAACAAACGGTGGCAAATTATTTCTAATACATTGTCTTGTCCACAATCGGGCTCTGCGTCTGAAACTCTAAAACGACTGCCAGTTCCTGTTCCGCCACACACTCAGATTATACTGAACGTCGTCTGGAACAGTTGTCCGCTGAAATTGACTGGACTCGTCAGGCAATTCAGCTTTGTTTTCTGTCGTCCGTGTTCTGTCGCACTTGATCCGCCGGACTCTTTGACTTAGGTTCTGGTTTCACAACACGAGGTTCAATATTTTCCTGTTTGCCTACACCATGTCTCTCAGTGACTGTCAGGAAGGGAATGAGCACATCCGAGGGATCCCTCTCCAACCCCAAAATTGACGATTGAAAGAAAACCATTGGCTGCTGAAGGAACTTCATGGGAACAGCTTGGTGTTTACTGTCGTGTGGAAAACTACTTTTGAAATCCAAGAGGCTGTGCTTGTGTTTGTTCTTCTCTCACAGTTGTAATTGCCGAATTGGCAGGGATAATTGCACAAAAGGCAAGTGGTCCTCTGGGAAATTTTGTTTTCCATTGGGAAAGTGCTGAAAACTTCAATTTGTTGGTAAATAAATTAATCGTGCAAATAAATTTATTCCCTTAGGCCTGTTCAATCTTGAGATGTTTGTTCTTTCTTTGTTTGAAAATTGCGGAATATTTTCCCAGAAGAAAGTGTGGTCATTTGTCCTCTTGTGTCCCTGCAGGAAGCCTGACTGAACGAAGGAAATTAAACGTTCCGTTTTTAGGATCACTAATTTCGTAAGCTTCCTCCATGTCAGATCCTTTGCTTCTAATCTGTGATCTTAATTTCACAAGAAAGAACAAACAGAAGGGACTTCTTGACTCGACATGGAAAAACAAACTAACTGACAGTTTTGAACATTGCACAGGTCTCCAGTTGGCAAGTTGGAACAACTGAAATTTGCCATCTTTCCTGTTTCATGGCCTTTTTACAAAAGGAAGCGATTTTGTTCTTCTCTGACGTAACAGGAAAATAAGCCCAAAAGAATGAACATCTATCGAGACTGACTTCAAAGGCATTTGAAGTCACAAAAAATGAGGACATTTTGGGGATTCGGGATTTTGTACAAGCTGGTTATGCTGAACAGAGACAGGTTCCCGTCGGTGTAATTTTGGACGAACATTGTTTGAACCTGAAAGCAAAGAAACTTTGGGTGCGATTTCTGGACATCACTTCTTGGGCACCTTCACCGCTTATTTCCTCTCTCTCATCTCTCTCTCTCTCTCTGATGGGGCTTTCACTCAATTTGATACAAACGATTGAATCAAATGTCAGAGATGCATACAGTGCATTTTGCTTTTGGTCCATTGCGTCATGAAAACACAGGCCAACATGAATGTACAAAGGACGTCAGAGTGCCACTGGGTACTTTGTGGTGCAATGTCGTTTGTGGTGTCGAGAACACAGTCATCTACGGAAAACAGAAGGTTAAAAGTCGGTTCAACTGTATTTGTGAGAGAAATTGACATTTTAACCTTTGGGAGATTCTGCAGCAAATTGTTGTTCCACATTGGATTGTTTTTGCTAGGAATGATGTCCTGGAGGGAAAGTCAACTTAGTTTTCCGTGTTAGACTCACATTATTTTGATTGGACTGAGATTGTGTGTTTTCTATTTGCAGATGGTGTGGGCAGAAAAAGGACTGTTCACATGACGCACCGGTAACTGGAGCTGCTCGTCATCCTGAACTTCAGAAAAATTGGACACATTTCACTGGAGAACATTTTTCAAGCACATCTACACCACATTTCGTCTCGTCAGTCGTTCAACATGTGAACTTTGCGAGCGTTCGACAAAAGTGGAATCAGTGCGGATAGCACTGTCAACAGGACACACACAGAATGGATCTTGAAGCACTAGGGCTGAGTGCCGCGAATCTGACGCAACATTCCGTCATGAACCTAAACGCAGCTGGTGTCATGGGTCAAACACCATTCGCGAACAGAAGTCAATGGCCGGATATTGTGACAGCTGGAGGGGAGACATACAACCTCACTAACCTGACAGAAAAGGCGAAGCTACACGAGCACACGCTGAGCAATCTTCACTCCTGTTACGCATTTGAATTCTACTTGTATTCTGTGGCTATGGGAGTGTTGGGTGTTCTGGGCCTTATTGGAAACAGCTTGTCTTTTATGGTTCTGCGGAAGGACAGAGGCACTCCTGTTGCAACTTTTCTTTTGCAAGTTCTGGCTGTGGCTGACAACTGCTTTTTGGTGATATGGATCATATCCTATTCGGTGAAAAACTACTTTCGTTTTATGAATCCTGAAGCAGCGGGGTCTCCAGCATGGCTCTACACACGGGTTTATACATTCCCACTGCTTTACATTGCGCAAACGGAAACGATCTGGCTCACGGTTGTGGTGGCGCTCAACCGCTACATGGCGGTATGCATGCCATACAAAGCCCCGCATTTGTGCACCATCCTCAACGTCTACAAAGAGGTCGTTGTCGTCACTGTCTTCTCCATCTGCATCAACGTACCCAGATTCTTTGAAATAGAAATTGTGAAGAAAGAAGTCAACGAGACGGTTGTTGTGTCCTGGAACCGCACGGAGTTGGGAAGCAATGACCTGTACGCAGTAGTTTACACAGATGCCTTGTACTACTTGTTCAGTTTTGTGTTGCCTTTATTAATTCTTGCCTTCGTGAACACGAAAGTCACCATTGCCTATCAAGCCGCAAAGAAGCGCAAGCGACGGATGACCAGTCGACGTTCTGACAACGAAAACAACATCACTCTGGTCATGATCATGATCGTCGTCATCTTCATGCTGTGCCAGGCTCCTGCACGGGTTGTGCAGTTGGTCTGGTCATACAAGTACAAACACTGTCAAGAATACCAGTACTATTTCATACACTTTTCTAACACTCTAGAAGTGCTCAATTCTAGTGTTAATTTCCTCATATATCTGTCCTTTCGCAAACGTTTCCGTGACATAATCATTGAGAATTTTTGTTGTGGTCCAGTGGTGAGCTCTCACAGGAGAGATTCTGCAAAAGTAACAACGACAGAAGGCCTTTCCTTAGCTCAGTTTGAACAGACGAACACAGCGAGGTGTAACAGCATCAGGGAGGCGAATCACGCGCTTCACAACCACACACCGGATCACCAGATGCGGGAAGTCAACAACGCCGAGTTGGAAGTACACGAAGAAGACAAGGAGCCTTTAAATGGTGTGTACAAACCTCCTGAGGGTGGCAACGGGGAAGATGTGCAGGAGCCAATTGATGATGCCAATGTTCCTCTCACTCTTTAGTTTGAGTGACTTTTTGTGTTGGGTTTGTGTCAACAGGTAGCTGTTTTGTTGAATCTGGACATCACTTATCACTTATCCGCGTGTAGAGTTTTTTTTGGAGTGTTGCCCAACCCTTACTGCAATGCGGGGATGCGTAAGAGCTTGGGTAGCACAGTATGGTAATTGTTTTTATCTTCTTCAGTGCCGATTCTGTTCGCTGAATTGCATTCTGTACATGTGCTGTTTGTTGTTTTCATAGTAAGTCAGGAATAAGACAAACAGACAAATCAACCTGTGTTATGAGATTTCCAATGGATTTGTTGTAACCTATTTGTGCGAAATTCACACAAGGCATGAATCTTCAGTCTCGTGTGCCTAACTTGCCTAACCAACATACTCTAACGAGTATATATGTCCACAGGGAAAATAGAGACGACAATGCAATGTTGTGAGTTCCTGTCCTTCAGGCGTGTTGAATCTCAACAGCAAAGCAAGGAAAGAAAGAAACCAGCTGTCCTTGCGTCAACAAAAGCTGCTTGAAATCAGTAATTTAGAAATGACTTGTTCGACATCCTGGGTCCAGACCAATGCATCAAACTTCCCGTATTTCATCAGTAATTACGCACACACGTGATGTCAGGAACTGAAGTACAGCACACACCGCGAACAGGTGTTCTTGCGGTTTTCTCCTCTTTTTTGTTTTCAGTGAAATAGAAATTATTGATTTCTTAGAGAAGGAAAGTTGAACACATAAAAAAATGAATTGAAGTTCAAAGAAGAAATACAAAAAGCCAATCCAAAAGCTTCCTTTCAGTTGCAAATGTTTTCCAGTTCACAATGGACGTCTAACGGAGGAGAAATTAATCTGTGCTTTGCATTGATAAATTGGAACGTTGTCGTAAACACAGCAATGAAACTATCAGAAGTAGGAAATGGTGATGCATGGGGCAGTGTGTCCTAAAGTTTCATGTCGTCTGTTCCATTCAAAATGACTCGAAATTTGCTGTCAGGATTTGGCTGTTTATGGTAGCACAGAGAAAGACGGCAAGGCTGGTGTATGAAACACAGCATAAGCCTGTGCGTTGACCCACTTGGCTTTGAAGTCTCCAGATGGTCAACAAAGGCAGCTGTCGAGTGGACAGTCTTGTTTCTTAATATTCTGCAACTGTAAGATGATGTAAGAAAGTTTGAAACCGGTGTGGGGAAAACCAAAGCGCAGAACAAAATGTCAAGATCGTCCCCAAATGTCAGGTGTTTTCTCCAGAATCTCTGCCTTGGTGACAGTGACATTCCCAACATGAAGACTCCACTGTTTGTTTTCAATGCAGCTGGAGGCACGGGGGACAGGGATGAGTCAGATGTGTGTGTTCATGGGCCAGAGACCTGTCTCTTCAATGCTTCCTCCCCTTGCTGCCTTCCTGTCCCGTTTCGGGACTCAAATGTCGGGAGAATGACCGTGGTCAAGGTGGTCAAACTTGTTTGATTATCCACCAATCTCAGCTTCGCGTAACTGGAGGCATCCATTCATCTTCCCCAACGAGCGGACAGTTAACAGAGGGACAAGGAGCATGGGGACAACCTGGTCTCGTTTTGGTGGCTCTTTCTGTTCCATCACCAGAGGGCTTCACAAAGCTTAATTGTTTCAACAGAACAAAAAGACACGAAAAAGACACTGCAAGAGTCTTACGTTTCAGAGAGTTTTTTTTATTAAATCATCGTTTTGAGAAGAAATTGGTTTCTTGATGGCCAGACCCATTTATGAATGTAGCTTGCCTGAACGGAAATACGATACGTGATTGATTCTGGTGCCACGTTGAATGGAATCCGACTGTGCAGCTTTCGAAGAAGATCGTCTTCCAGATGTGTACTTTCTTTTGATAGAATGAGTCTTGTTGACTTAGAATCCTTTGTAAATGGTCACTACCGTTAAATATACCTCACGTTCATCCCTTCCAGAACTGACGCACTTTGTGCGCAAAAAGAGAACAGGTGAGTGAAAAGGAGGATTCCTCGTTTGTGAAACCACAATTCAACGTGAAACCACAATTCAACTTCAGCGTCCTCTGCAAATCCCCATAACATGCGCTTGTGGATGGAAGAAACTCGAGTCTCTGAAGAAATGCTGCCTTTTTGCTTTTTTCAGTTTGTGAAAGGGCCATTCTAGGTTGGTTGCAAGACATTTAGTTTCAGCGGTAACGTTGACAGGTTCTTTGAATAACAGAATGAATGGATTGTCGGACTTTGTTGCACTTTGACAGCAACATTGAAAACATTCGTACTGAACAGAATTAATTTGGGCGCCAACTGCCAAATTCCTCCAACTTTCACATGTTTGCTTCGGGAATGAAAACTCCTTTTTCTAATTTGTTTTTGATCGATGAGTTGTTCGAAAAGGCTTTACGGCAGTCTACCCACCCGAATGTTATCATTCTTCATTTGCTTTCTTCAAATTTGCCATCTTGTAAGATGACGTCTGTCATGAAACAGAGATGGGGCGTGATCATTGGTTTACTCTGGCAGCAATTCTCTGTGTGCTGTGTGTAATCTTTCTGTCGGAATCAAATGTGAGCAAGTGAGCAACTACTTCCCGGAACCAGAGGGTTTCTTTGCTCTTGGGGACCACACACACACACTCACACACAGGTGGGTCAAGCTGTGTCCAAGCAAACAAAAATAAGAAAACAAATTCGAATTACTGAATTGGTTTTGAAAACTTGGGATAAACCTCAAGTTCCAATTTAGCGTGTTTGGATCAAGCGTAACTCACATGAAAGACACAAACCCCAATCTGGCGAAGAAAAGCTCAAGATCAGAAATGTCAAAACGGGACCAGCCTTGTCCTGAAATTGAGTCTGAAATGCAATTTTAGACACAAAATGAAAATTCAAGTTTGGATTTCTGCATCCAGCACAAATGCTCCTTGAATATTTAAACTATTTTTGTGGTCGTAATTGGCCTTGCAAATGTTGTCGTCACTGATTGATTTGAATAAGAAAATGAAGATCTGGTGGTAGCAGTGGTGAAAAGTCAAGGCTGGCAAAGGGGACGGTTACAGTTGTTGACTGACAGCAGATGTCAAGAATGAAACAAACGAAACCTGAAAAAGAACAATTTCTATGACACCGCACAAGAGCAAACTCTTTTGACGGCTTTGCAGGCCACAACAATACGATTCCACCACGACACCAGCAACAGAAAGTGGTAAGTTCCTCAGCCAATTCTGAGTCACAATTCGGTTCATTTGCTGGAATACACTGAGACGATATTCTACACTCACGCTGAGACATTCAATTTCGTAAAGTGGTTTATTCTTCTCGAAACGGAAGTCACTGGCAAGATAAGAAATTGGTTGTAAAGAAGACTAACAAAGTACATACGTGTTCCACACCAAGGAATCTGAATCTGCTTTGTTGCAAAAAAACTTACTGCTTTGCCTCTGCAACTGAAAAGTTCACAACAATTCATCTGAGTCACGCGTAGGTAAACAACACCTCGCCGTCTACGAGAGCGCCCAGAAAGCCTGTGCTCAACAGCAGTGGACTTGGAATATGATCAGGTGCGCAAACAAATTTCGGATTCAAGCCTCCCATCCGGCCCGTGACTGGGATTTCCTGCATGCAGCCACTTGTCACACAATTGCAGGACATTCCCCTTCCTCGTCGCTCTGGTTTGTGATGTATGTGTTCTGCCCAAACACATTCTACTGGCATGCACAATTTCATTTTCTGATCAAGATTCAACAATTGGGAAATGTCTCCAGAAGAAAGATACATCAAACGCAACAATCAGAAGAACGCACGCAAACAGAAGACGCTAAGTATCTGTTTGTCCTGACTGAATTGTTTGCCACATCTGCTCACACTTGTGTTGTTTTTCGAAACCGTTGACCGAAATGACGGCATCTTCGTTTGGAAGTTTGAAACCAGAATAAAAGATTGAATTGTGTCTGGGGTCCATTGTTGATGCTGATCAGGGCGTCTGGACACAAACGATAAGTGTCAGAGCGCCTGATAATTAACCAGCTGAAACACAGGCAAATACCGTTTCTCCAAAAGAACGAAGGAACGAAGACGAAAACTCGCACCACACCAAAACTGGCTAATTTCTTTAAAAAAGAAGAGAAAATAAAAACAACAAAATGCCACACCAAAGTGAAGATGCGAGCCTGCAGATTCCCTGCACTATCGCACAACTTCCAGCACCCCAACATAAAAACCAAAGGAAATTATCCAACCACACCAACATCTGAGGGTCAAATACAGCTTCAAAAAAGAAAAATTGTTGGAGAACCTAACCACAAAAGAGAAGTTGCTGAAAACATCTGCCACAACAGTGCCCTATGGGCAAAACGATTCTTACCCTCCACATCAGAACAGCAGGGTTTTCTCAACCTTCCAAATACAACAAACAAAAGACAAAGCAGAGACCACAAAAGAGACAAAAAATCCTGGTCAGTCCTGAAGTGTATTTTTTCAGTCTTCATTTGTCTTGATTCCTGGTGACACAGATTCAGTGCAGAGATGTAACCATCGCTTTTTTGCTCCACAGCAGCAACGAACGTGGACTATTAACTATGTCACTGTCCCAGAGTTTTGTTCTTCAGAGAGTGAGTGGTCTAAGTTGGGAAACTGCACAGCAGTCCTGAGACATCTCAGAACCTTTCTCTTCTAGAGGGAACTTAATTTGACATCGATTCCAGACAGACGACTGAATGCCACAAATGACACATCTGTGGGGCAGGTTAGATCGCTCACAACATGTCGAAGAAAGTATCGCTGTCCTTGGTGTTCTCACGGAGTGTGACGCGACAAGTTGGACATTCTTCAAAGATGGAGTTTCCATTGTTTGAGTCGCGTGTTCTTCCACACTCATCAATGATTTTGTGCGCTGAGGAGCACCGAAAAGTGTCGAGAGTGTATTGCCCATCAGAACAAAGTGGGAAAGGGCAAAAATTGCAAAACAGAAACAAAAGATAAAGATGTCATCTCAGACACCTCATTTGTTCTCGTGTCCTTTGTGGGATGATTCCACAAGACGCTAATGACTCCAAGAGGTGACGTTGATCGGTCTTCCAAGAACGAGCGACCAACGGGTTCACTGTGAGGAATAGGTACAGTACCTAATATTCGGCCTGCGGAAATGGAGTGACACGCATGCATCAAGAAATAGACAGGAGCAAAAACAAATAGGGAAGCTGAGCAAATGAAAAAAAAATGCAACAAATGAAGGAATTTCCCTTGGTGGTGTTTTTTTTGCAAAGAGAAGATTCTTTTGAAGACAACAGGCTTATTTGAACGTGGTGGAAAATTGAAACAAAATGACTTTTGATGATCCAAAAAATTGTGTCTAGGTTTTTTGGTCTGTGATCCGTTTTCCTTGGTTAGCAAAAGCTGCAACAACTTGTGAAAAAAACACAGAATGTTCTGTTTGTTTAGCTTGCAGTTCCGACTACCCGCTCGACACAGAAGAGTAGACGTCTAGACATGGAAGAGTCATGGAAGAAAATTTCAAGGTTGGAGAAATGAATTCAATGTGGTAAATGATGGCTGACGAAAAGACTCAAGGCCCCTGGCTGTTTTACCTCTTACACGAAATGTGGCACAGCGTAAAAAAAAGTGTTCAAGGCGCAAAAAGATTTTGCAACACGATTCTGCATGACATCTCACCCCTGCGATCACTTCGCAAATGAGTTTTCTTCGGGACGTCAGGACTTTTGAAGGACCCAGGATGAAACACTTGTCAAGTTAGAAATTAGTTTCGCGTATATAAAGTTTCTGGCCTTCCGTTCTCATTAAGCCTTTCTGATCCCGTCCTAATCTCATTTTCAAGAGCCGGCTAATTCCAGCAAGGAGACATCCACTTCATGCACCTGAAGAAAAGAGATTCAGTTCTCAGTTGTCAGATGAGAACGGGCAAAAATGGCAATTTTTTGGTTTTCGGCTTTTATTCCAGCTGCATGCATGTCTGGATTTTTTGAAACACACGGCGTATTTCTTGAAATTGTCATTTCATCAGACAGGATCATTCTTCGCAACGTCATTCCTTGCAAGTGTCCGGGCGTTGTTAATGAAATCAACTTCCTGGAGATGATAACTTGTAGACAACAGTGGAAATGATAGAAACAACAATTCAAGCCTTTCTTTTCATCAAAAACATGAACTGAAAACACGCCAATCTAAAGAAACTGAAAGCGAAGTTGTACTAGTGACAGCAAATTCTGACATTTTGACGACCAAATTTTTGACTAAGTTTCTTAGGCTTTTTTCTTGAAGCCTGACAGAGAGAGCTCATTCCGAGGGTACACTGACCAGCTGAGTCGTGACACAAAACTACAAAGACAACAGCGGAACGGACAAACTAAAGTAAAGCTGGTTTTTCTATGGCTGGAATGCATTTTGGAAGTGGGAGATGACGGGGACGGAGATGATTGACAAATTTGTGGCACAAGCAGGTCTGACCTGTGACAGAGACACGCCATAACTCAGGTTCGGGTCTGCAATTGAGCTGCATTCGCCGAGAGCTTTTGCCTTGATTGGTAAAACCAAGCATGCTGCAAAAACGGACAGCCCTTTTGCTTGGGACACACACACACACACACACAAACGACACGCCGCTCTCTTTTCTGGGTGATAAGTCGCCTCAACATTGTGGAAGAAATGTACACGAAGCGGTTGAGTGACGTGGCCAATCAAATTCTCTCGGTCAAGATTTTCGCCGCTTTTCTTTCACGCCTCGTGTCAGAAATCCTTCACAGATCAGCCATAAAGACAAGGCTGGCTTATTGCAGTTAATTTGGGCAAAACAGCTGAGAGATGGGTTTTGACATTCATCTGTTTGCCATTCATTTGGATCTGACAAATAGTAAGAATGAGAGAGACAGATGTTCCAAAGATACTCGTGCTTTTCATTTTCAGGTGAGCAAAGGACAGAAGTAACCACTGAACGAAACGATGATGAATGACTTTCCCAGATGATTCATTCTTTGTCCCAAAATGGACGCGAGTGTGTTTGTTACGCAGATGATTTGAAGCCTTTGTGTGGTCTACTCCCTCCAATGTGCGCCATCCCCACCCATCACTGGACATGGCCTGATGAACCTGAAGACGTGAGGCAGCCTCCCTCCTGATGCCACACCCCCGGACATGCCACAACCTGCTGTCATGCCACCCCCTGACATGTCATCATCCACTGATGTACCCCACCCCTCCCCACCGACAGGAAATGACAGCCTTTGTGGCCAGACACCAGCTTTGCATTTCATTTTTTTTGAAAATTAAAATTTATGCTCAAAGAAGCATCTGTTTTACAAAGTGTCCTCTCAGTTGCGTGGGTGGCTGTTTGTTCATTGATATCAGCTTTCCATTTCCTTAAGAGCAAAGCACTTGGATAAACCATGTCAAGCAGCCGATTCAGAAACTTCCCTCTTGCAAAACAATGAGTATCTTTGCAATGAATCTTTGGTAAATATGTCCATGTAGGCCACCTGCAGCTTAGTTTCGTGGAATGCTCTTAAGATTCTAGAGCTGCTTTTGCCTTAAAAGTTATGAATAGGCATCCAGGGTTGTCGTGCCTTGATGGCATTTTGGAACGAAATTGACAGGTAATATTTGCCATCAAATGCGAAACGCACTTAACATTTCTCTTTGATTCTGTAACTGAGAATGATGTTTAGAGAAAATTCCTTTCAGTCGCTGCCTTTTCATGTCCGGCGACAGTAATGTGCCTCAACATTAGGAATTCGGATTAGACCGTTGTGACGGTTGCAACACAGTTTTGATGGAGACGCCACAGTTTAGCTTCCTTCAACAGAGAACCTCCTCATACTTCCAGAGTGCGCAGTCACAAAGTCAGAAAGTCAGAAAAGAGAATTTCTTGTACCCAGTTTATGGTGTCCATAGAAGCTATTAGAGTTCATGCAATTTCATGGTTTTCGCATAGATTCCATTTCTTACGCTATGTGCTAAAGCGGCGCTTCGAGCGTGAGGAACAAGATGCATGATTCCCCGAAGCGATCTCATCTCAGGAAAATTGGTAATTTTTTTTCTGCTGATAGGAACTCTAAAAGCTTGCCATTTACGTATTTATGCGAAACATTCTCCACTCATAAGCATCGGCTTCGTGCTTCTCAAGAGTCGTCTTGTTGATCAAACGAAGCTTTTGAAATGTCGCTCGTATCTCGCAGACTCTCATACAAGTATCTTCGAACAAGTTCCCGAAGTTCTTTGAATTTCTCGGTGTAGAATGTGTGATTTTCTCACCCCTCGATGTCACCCTGCCTCCAAGGTGGGCTGTAGTGGTTGGTTTTGGTGCGAAAAGAAACAGGTGCTTGCCGCTTAATTCGAAAAACTGAAAAACCAACTGATTTTCTTTCAAAGTAAGGAGTTTTAGATTGAACGTTACAGCTGTATTTGAATTCTTTCGGACAAGAGAAAATTCCAAGTACCATTTAAGACAACAGTAAATTTGAATTACATGCAGGAATTCAAATTCATAGATTTGTGGCTGTTATCTGAAACACTTTGATTTAGGCCTGTGTAGTATCGCTGGTCTCTTTGCAGGGGGCAGCTCAGATGTACACAACAGTGTGTTCTGTATTCTAGGCTGTCTTGATCGATCAAGAAGAGCATCACACACAAAGTGATTGGAGTTTCTTTCTTGATCATCTCAACACCTGAATATCGCATAAGAGACAGAAAAAAAACTTTCCCGAAGAATCTTCTGAATTTGGTGAGAATTCAGATTATCCATGTTTGGATTAGGCGGGACGCACCTGTAGACGACAGAAAGTCTCATTCACAGCCCAATTTTATTTTTGCATTTCAGTTTTTATTTCGCACATGAAATGTCATGAGCCAGACAGGCCCTTCCACAGATGCACCGCCACTGCAAATGACTTGACCACGACAGGAAAACTGATGCTGGTGTGTGAGGGGACAGTGCACTCACAGAAGAAGAAAATAAATATGTGCCACCGGATCACCTCTGATGTCGCTTCCTGAAAAAGCTGGTGTTGCATGACCATGCTGATCTGTTTTCTTGTTGATTCTTGTCACTCATTACGGTTCTCCGCTTTAAGCTTTTTGCCATCAAAGATAATTAGCTCTGGAAATGTCGTCAAGACACGTGAGAAGCAGATCACTCTCTGAAACGTCTTGGGGTCCACGTTTTTACTATTTCCTTTGTGAAGCTCCGTCTGCGCCTGCGACGGCTTCGAAGCTGTTTGCCTTGTTATGTTGAACGCGTCTTCTTTTCTCCATACCTTGGCGACGAAAAGGCTGGCGGTCTCTGTTTATATAGATGCCACTCATTTCAGGCAAAACCCATGTTGGAAATTCGAATTTTTTGCCTGAAAAGATTTTCTCAAGAATGCTGGATGGATGCAGGCCTGTCACATGGAATGGTTTTTGAAACAGACACGAGAGGAATTCTAGAATGCTTGGCAGCATTGTGTCGCGCCTCGCTTCACCCAAAGCTTGGTATTGAACCAACAGGGAGATGTACAAGTCTGTTGTTAACAGAGTAAAGAAAAATTTAAGTGAAAAAAAAATTGTGAGTGCTGAGATCAGAATGGCATCAAACATGTAGAAATAATACCCAAAAAAGCAAAAGTGAACAAAAATTTGCAGGTGAAAAAAAAATGGAAAAAAAAAATTCTGAAAATAAAAGCTGCTTCAAATTGCCTCATCTGCCCAGAAACCACACTTTTCCAGGGGGAGCAAGGCGCAACTGAAAACAAGGACAGCTTGTTGGATTTGTGGAATGACATGAGATCGGAA
>JAAUYG010253097.1_pt1 | contig 13077 bp, 15 predicted proteins | sample 7278091 | NCBI WGS metagenome assembly JAAUYG01 (sample SAMN14350201, study PRJNA611818) | marine sediment metagenome | isolation source: surface marine sediment (0.6m) | place: French Polynesia: Moorea | collected 2018-08
ACAAATTTGTTTCTGGACGAAGCAAAGAATGAAGAAATGTTGTATTCACTGGCATTTTGGATATGAACATCTTTTTCTCAGTCTTTGTTTTCAGAACCTGTTTTTCCACCAGGAGCGACTGAACAGGTAATTATGTAAATGTAATTATTGTGTGCGTGATAGCCCACTGAAGCTGTTTTCCAAATACATTTCACAACTAATTGGAGCTGATTCCTCACAATCAAAGACAAGTTGACACAAACAAAGACAGCAACAATTCACATTAAAAATTAACGGCATTGAATCGCATTTGAGCAGTGTCAATCTGATTGGATGACAGGGACGTTTTACCTTTTATTCGTGTTTTTGTGGTCTTGTGGAAGCTTTCGAATTTGTGAGCACGACGAACGAGACCACAGTTGGGACTTGGCATCAGCGTATTGTCGCAAGGCATGGAGAATTGGGATAAATTCTTGCAGATCGTGTGTTTGACTGATGTGAATTAACAGGTGGGCCCTCAGTAAATTAGTGGTTGTAGTTATCTTCATTTCTTATTGATGTGAGAAATAGTTCTCAGAGTTCTTAAAAACGACAATATTTGGCTTATTCAGCAGCTGTAGTGTGAGTCAAACAAGAGTTCCAGCGTAATCCAGGCTATGTCCTGCTTGCGGAAGAGCAGATCACTTGATTTCGACACTTGCCCTGCAACAGACGTTGTCTCAGGTGTGGAAAACTTGGTCCAGGTAATTATTTCTTTGTGCGAAACGGAAAGAGCAGGTGCTCTGTTCCACCGCACAACTCCTTGATTAAATCTGTAATTACTGAACTGTACTGCTTGACTTCAAACTATTGGCTCTGCCATGGCAAAACTGCAACCGTGCACCAATGGTCCATCTTGAGTTTGATGAAGCCACTCGCAGCTCTAAAAACCTTCACGTCCAATGAGTGAAAACACGAAACACAATTGAAACCTACAAAGCACTTTTTCGCGCTCAAAAAAATACAGCCATTCCCTTTCTTCCCAAAAAAGGGTCAGAAAAAGTGTTTGAGAAGAGCAAATGAGTCCTGTTGTTGGTCCTTTTGTGGATTGCCCTCAGCCTGACAGTAAAAAAGATTGAAAAGATGTGTTGTTGTTCGAATGTGTTGTATGCTACATTTCCATGCAGCAGTGAAGTGTGACTGGCAAAGGATTAATAACCAACTCATTTAATTGAAAGCCTCCTGCAGGGGCTGAGCTGTAGTTAAAGCTGGCGTTAAATCTCAGTCTGTCTTCACTGCGTGGCAACTCTTCACGCTTCACAGCTTCACCCTTATCTCTGAAGCAGTACAAATCCCAGATTACACAGCTGATCGGGCACGATCAAAAGATAGCCACGTTACAACCCGATAAACACTCCATGTGTTTGTCAGGGAACAATTGTGAAATGTAACCATAAAAGGAAGCAACTCATTGACGTTGAGTTATCAAGGGAATCATACGGCCATATGTTGTGATTAGTTATGGTCTTTATTAACTCGTTGCGTTTGGCAGGTTTTCGAGATAAGTCTGGATGCATAAAAAGGGAAATAGCGTGACCAACATGAAATTTTGAACCTGGACCATATTTTTGAGGGTTCGTTGGCAAGCGCAAAAGTCACGCAAAGGAATTTTCTGTAATTTTGTCTTTGCAACCTCCCTCAAAGACAACAAATTTGGATGTGGAATTGAAAGACAACACAGTTTTGCAAGAACACAAATTGTTGGGCTCTGCCATAGCTGGTCGTTTCGTTTTGATATCCATTTGCATTCTCTCAAACAAAGTTGACAGTGCAGCTCTGAAGGAGGGAACTTTGAACAGATGGGACTTCTGACTTTTGTCTTGGAGACCTCTTTGTCTCCCAACTAATAACTCATGATAACCCAGAGGGCTGCCCTTTTTGATTAATTTTTCTCCCATTTTCTTTAATGGTATGTCACAAATGGATCAGTTGTGCAGTGTTGAACATTGACTTTGGGGATAGGTTCCCAAGGTTTTATTTTTATCTTTGCCTGTATGAATTGCTGCAGATTTACATTTTGCTGGAAGCTTTACTTCCATACTTCTCTCTCTTCCATCATGGATGCAGCGCACATTGTGAACAGCACTCGTGTTCAGAAACCCAGAACTGCGAAACCATTCACAAGCGCCGAATTGGAAAAACGGTGGCAAATCTTTATTGGATTGATACAAAATGTGATTGGGTGGTGCTGTTGCCTTTTTTCACACAGCAAAATTTCCCGCAAACATTTCTCACAAAGCAGTCGCTTCTTTCCCAAGCCCAGGAGTGATCAATTGGCATAAAACACAAATGTTTGTTCAAAAACTAACTCAAATTGCCTCGTCATACAACAAAGGTTGTCAGTCATTAAATACAGGTAATTTAGTGAGTGATTTAATGAAATGTAATTTTCCCACGCGCAAATCTCTGGCCATCTGCTTGCAGTGCTGCGAGGAGACAATGCAGCGCAACAGATCCAGCAATTACTCGCGCTACGGTCTTTCGACCCAATCTGCTCATCGTGGTTCATTTCTCCATTCACAGAGCAAACGCACAAAACATCAAAAGGGCATTCAGCCCCTCTTCCCATGTTAATCATGTATGAGGCTGCCTCGCCTCGTTCAGCCCAAGTATTTGTCAAAGCACTTGGCTTTTTTTTTTCTCAGTTATGATGTTAAAAGAAGAGGAAATATAAGGAATTAAGAATTGCAGTTTGCTGATTACTTTGTAAGCGTGGTCTCTCCAGACGCAACAAACAGTGGGAGGTGAACTTTGCATTTTCCACAATGCCGCAAGGTGCTTTCAAATTTCCCAAAGTCGGTTGTATTCAACAAATCCAAACTCCAGAGACTTTGAATGGCCTAATAAAGAGTCAAAATGTGATTAAAAGTTGTCGTTAATGGAGCCCGATTCGCCCATCATGTGTAATTTTAAATGATTAATTCCCAAGAAAACTTTTCTGATTAGACGGCCTTTGCATCGGTGCATCATATGCACCATATGTTGCACGGAAGCTGATTTCTTTCTATCCATTCTGTTGCTTTAAAAGATTAGTTCTGGCATTGTTCACATAATTACTAGCTTTAGAAGGTGATTAAACCCATCGTTGCCCTTGGTACACGCTACTCATAAACCTGATAGAATTACCACTTCGCTTTTTGTGACCCAGAGGCTCAGGTGAAGTGATGGGAATTTTAATCAAATTAACTTTCTCATCCAAGGGCGTCAGTGACAATACCCCTTTGAGGCAATCGCAAAATTTCTCCCTAACCTTACGTGTAATGAACAGTTCATCAGGAACGCAAAAAAACAAGAAAGGAGACGTTTTATTACAAATTCGTCGGGCCAAATGGCTCCTTATTCAGCCAGTCTGAAGGACAAAAGAATGAACTTTCGCTTCCTCGGTCATTCCAAACACGCTCACCATTCCCAGCAAACTTAGTTTACTTGGCGAGGATCTGTCTTCTTGTACAGTGAATCACTTTGTGTCACTTCATCAGGTTCAGCTTGAAAAAGCATTTCCTTCAAAAGAGATGCCTTCTTCAGGTTGGAATACTAAAGACGGAACTTCAGTTGTGATTAAAATAGGCGTCTCTCTCATGGCAGTAGCATTTACTTTCACAAGAAGCTAATGGGTGCTTGTCTAAACCCAATCTCCACTGGATATCACTTTGATTGCGGAAATGCACCCAACTTAGTTGCAGATCTGATTAGCCTTGTAGGAGATACAAATAATGTGGTTTGCCTGTAAGCCAGACCATCTTGACTTGCATACAAATCGACGTTGTTGTCATTTACCAAGAAGGCAGAGAAACCGACAGAGGTCCGCTTCATTGTGTTCAACCCGTGCGCCACACGCTTTGTCAGTGGTGTGTGCACCATGGTTGAACGAAAACAGGTGGCAAAACTTCCATATTCCACCATCCATGATTGACGCGGAACCATGCGAGTTCTGAGATTCCATGTTTTCAAACATTTTCTTTTTATTTCCAACCTCAAGCTTGGCTTTTTTCTGCTGTCGTGACATGGAGCTATCTTTCAGCCATTCATCACATTTAATCAAGAAACTGCATGATTGTTTACATCAATAGGAGACAGCAAATTATGGAGCAAAGAAGGGAACTTGGCTTTTGAAGAAAGTGAAGATTGACTGCTTTCTCGGCCACTGAAGAGAGAAAGTCTTGTCAAGATTGTGTGGCATAATTCGTTTGAAGCGGCACATTACGTTCCAGGGAAGCATCAGTTTGCGTGTGTAACTTGGTTAAGGGCCTTCACGAAAACTTTCCCAGGTTGGTGATCAATGTAAATGCCCACTTTTGTCGAGATAAATCATGAAACATTTGGGATTCTGCTCTGTGTGCCTATCTGTGACAAACAATCAAATGATCTCCCAAAGGAAATATTTGCCCAAATTAGAGGAAATGTCTCACGAATTGAACTTTACTTGCGGCCCCGCGAATTGCAGACATCGATCAAGCGCAACGTAATTACATTTTGGCAAATGAAATTATTAAGCACCAATGAACAAGAGAAGGTACAGTTAATCAAAAATTTGGGCAGAGAGTCTATCTTGTCTCTATCTATGTGATGAGTCCCCTGGGTGGTGTTAGGGTTATGGACCCGCAGACCTGGCTGAGTAAGCAGCTTGTCAGATTTCACAATTGCATGTCACGCTTGGTGAGACAGATCGATCACAGCTTCACCCAACACAGCTTCTTCCAGCAGATTCACTCCTTTCGGGGCAACTTTTCTCCCTCTGTGGCGAAGTTGCAAGTGGAGGAATCAACTCTATTTTGTTCACACTTCTTCAAACAAAGCAATTACCAAATTGTTCTGAAATGCTCTGTTGCTTCACATCATTGTCTTCCCAAGCGGCGTTTTACGATTTCGTGAACAGTAGTCGTTGCTTGGGAGCATTTCACTCACGTTGTGGTCGGGCACTAGTTTTCAGAAACTTTTGCACAAAAAAGTGATCAATATCCCTTTGCCCAGAGGCTGGCCGAAATTATGAAGGGACAAGTGATGCTGTTCTAGAGGCCGCATCAGGACTCTGGCAGCTCTGATTTGGAAAGAGACCACAAAACTAGAAGCAGTGCTTGGGACGGAACAGTGCAAGAAAAAAGTGCGTGGGTTTAGCATTCAGATTCCCAACACTCAAGAAGAGGATAATTTTAGGGAAAAGTGACTGGAAGAAACATAAAAATAGAAGTGACTCAAGCAAACTTTTCAGGCCCAACAGACTCCAAAATCATGGTGGTGAATCCAAAGATAAATCCAAAATTCAGATAAAATTCTCAATTTTTGTTGCATTAAAAAAAACGTTTCCCAAATTGGTGACAGAGTTCAAAACATGCTCGGGTGTTTTTGGCTTCCAGTCTTTCCTGGAAGTGCCTACCAGTGGATCTCTTTGGATTTTCACAAGCAGTGATCTCAAAGAAGTTTGCATGAAGTCAACAAAACGTAAAAAAAAATTCTGACAGATTTGTGTGTTCAGGGGGATGCTAATCAGAACGACTGATTCTGCGAGTGTTTTCAGGACTCGAGCAAAGCGGAAGTGGCAGTGCAACACGGAAGTGGCGCGATGGTGCACAGGAACCTTATTGTCGTTGCGCTCTCCATTCCAATCAACTGCCACAATTGAACTTGAGATGTTTCTGAACAGTCATACCAAGGCATTTTTTGTGGCCCTTGGGGAGAATAAGCTTTTTCATTTGCCGCGACACAGATCTGCAGCATTTTTATTCCATTGGAGTATTGGTGAGGCAAATGACAAGCAGTTAGGATGTTGGGCAGACTTCACATGCGGTGTTCAATTACATTATTCTTAAGAGTTGCTCTGAATAAGGAAGGTCAGGGAGGTTCCTAATGCAAAACTATTCAATTTGACTAAAAGAGCTCTTGGTATGAAACGGGACAATATTCATTTGTTGGATATAAGTTTTGAGGAGGAAGGCACGCTTCTGAAAGCCCAGGCTCCCAGACCAATCATCTGTGATGAGCTAAATAGATATTCTAAATAATGTAAGAGTGTATTAGTGACTCGCCGAGGGCATATCGTGTTTATATCCTCCACCTTATTTGTATGCATAATCCCCGAGCATCATAAACACACTGCTTGATAGAGTTGCGCCGAATGCTACTGCATCAGTGCGCTGTAATTAAATTTTCCACAACACGGGTAAATGGCCGCAATACATCATAATCTGCCAAGTGACTTGGGAATGTGACTCGGAGAATTGGGACTTCCGAAGGTAATAACTTGATGCAAATGTAATTTTTGAATTAGATTGCACAGCGATTCGGGCCTATTTGTAATTCTAAGTGCTTGTAAGATGCCTCTTGATCAAGTGCTTAACAAGAAAGTGCCTCAAAGAGATTAAGGTGCAGTGTAGCGTGGATTATTATCCACTAATCTGCTGAAAGATTTATGTTCTTATTGGGAAATTTGCATTCGAATTTGGACGTAATGACGTTCTGATATGAAAGTAATTGAGATGAGTTTTGGCATGTTTGGACTTTGTAAACTTTTTACCCGAAGAAAAGTGGGTGGGCTGCTTCGGCCCCACGGCCAATATTGAAATAATTCCCTGCAAATACGTTGCCTCTGTGTGGTAAGATGCATTTTTCTTCTTTTTAACATGAAAGAACGTTTCTCATCAAACAATTTGTTCGTGGGCTTCTCACCCCAGCAACATATATACACAACGTCAAGTTGACATCAGTTCACCCAAAGGTGCTTACATAAATTTCCATTGCACAAAAAATAAAGAAATCGCTTCGAAGAAGACACATGCAGGAATTCTTCAGCTGAAAATGGAACAGGAGGGTGGTTTTTTTTACCCCAGTTGGACAAGTTGGAGCTGAAAATTCCCCAGAGAAGAGTCACCAGTGGGTTTTTTGTTGTTTGTGTGTGTGTGTGTGTGTGTGTGTGTGTGTGTGTGTGTGTTTATTTATTTTTGCTGTTTGCCAACTGGATCATTCAGTTTGATTTTGGATTTTGTACAAATTTTTCAAATAATTGCAGCCATGCTTCAGCTCATGTTGGCATGGTTGGGTGTCTTCAGACTCTTCTGTGTAGTTATATAGTTAAGACTTCAGAAAAAACTACTGTTTTGGACAAATCTGTAGGCCAGTGAGAGAAGTTGCTGGGGGAGCAAGAGTGGTGGATTCAGTGGGTTGCAACATTGTGGATTCCAGTTTAGTTCAGTGGCCATCAAACTCATGCAAGCCGAAATTGTCTCTTCAAAATATTTTTGCCCTTTCGCATTTTTTTGTCTGAAAAGCTGAGAAGTTGAAAAAGATCTGAGATGAAAGTAGAAGCACAATGATCGTCGCAACACTAGAATGTTCTCGCAGAACATATCACCAAGTTCACATTTTCTTGTTCTTCAATTCAGATGCGGCCAAAAACTTTTCTTGTTCAGGACAAAGGTCCAACCCGGGACCTGGTCTGGCGCACAATTACGAGCACACACGAGGGCCCCTTTTTCTCCACTTCTCTGAGGATAATTCAATTTCTGTTACCTCGCGCACGTTCTGCTCGGGCCCGGAATCCCAGTCCTTATTCCGAGCATTTGTCTGATGGATCGTCCTGGGATTTGCCACATCAAAATCCATAGTCTATAATCAATTACAAACAAAGATAAATATGAGATAAATTACTCACTAGTTGTGAGCTGAATGTCAAGGAACTGCATTGTCAAGTTTATGGCTAATTCAAAAAATTCATTTGCATTAATATTGGTACTTTGGGAAGTTGAGAGGAGCTTAGCGCAATATTTCTCTGTCACTCTGTAAATAAGGATCTATTGTAGCCACTTGATGGTATTACAGACAAATTTTATTAGTGATCTAAAGTGGATATTTCCAGGATAACATGTGTATTGATCATGCTTACTGATACCCCCAGATCACCAGGGCAAAATTAAATCTGCCAAATAGATGGGCACAGAAGACAGTAACTAATCCAGGAAACACATTAATACGGACAGGCTTGAGAGAATTCTGTATTTGTAATCCAGTCCCGGAGGAGAGTCCCCAGCAACCAGCCCGAATATATCATTTACCAGTGGGCTGTATGAAGTCCTCTTTATCAGGTTTGTCATTTAGATTAATACAGACAAACCAAGAGGATCTTCTTTGTGGCAATTATGTGTGAAGAATTGTTTCTGACACTTTATTCCTTTTATCCTTAAACACTGCAAACTGCTCTGAAGCTGCGCTGTAAAGATGACAAATAGGGAAATTGATGAACAATGAAATGTCATCTCGTGTGTTGCTTTTGGAGCTCCTTTTCAATTGCACCTAATGAAACAATGAATTGTAGTTGTAAATGAGAGATGAAAATCCAAATTACTGCTCGCGAGATGAATTCCGCATCAAAATCATGGAACTTCTGGTTCCGAGTATGGAGGGAACGCATTGTGCCGCCTGTTCCAGAATCGACAGTAGGTTTGAAAGTGTTGTCTTTGCAATGATGAAAAGATTATATATATACACATGTTCCATTTTTTAGACTCTGAAAAGAACCTGCAAGATCTTTTTTGGGGGGAATCACAAGCAGTTCGTCCGTGCAAGTTGAAGCCCACCGGGGCAGGGCCAGAGGGACCTCTGAAGAATTATGATCTGCTTGGATGTTCAGTGGACAAGCAATGACCCAATACATATTAGGGCAGATCTCAACGTGTGATATCTCTCCTCTGTGAGTAACCAGTCAATAAATAATCCCAAATAAGGTGACTCGGTTTGAGGCCTAAACCATATTTATTGCGGGGAAATGTATGACCTGCATCGCAATGAAAATCGAAAAAGAAAACGAAGTTTCTTAGCAAGTTTCTTTCCAATTGACCCAGGCTTGTTGAACGCTTTCATATATATTCTTTTCATTCGAACTTCATTTGCATTTCCCCCTCTGCAAGTTTTCTTCTCCTGAAAAAGGTGGTACCTTTTTGACGAAAACTTTAAAAAGTGTGTGCGCCAATGGCTATCCCGTGACCAGTTGGAGGCTGCTGGTCACAATTCAAAAAAAAAAAAAAAAAAATTGCGAGAAAGAATGAAATTTGCAATTGTGCTGTGAAAACATGCAATATTCCATCCTTCGTGCGCTGCATTGTAACCAAACTGACAACCAAAGAAAATTAATTCTGAAAACCGAAGTGAATCGCCGAAGAACAAACTCAACGAATTCACCAGATTTGCCCTTGTGCAGAGAGAAAACCCCAGATCGGCCAACTCCTTTACGAAGGAAGAGCTTTTTTCCTTTATGGTAGAAAGCTCAAGACCTGTCGTGAAATCCTCATTTCACCTCTGCTTGCAGTGTTGCATTTCAGGCAACATATGTTTTAATTACCCGGATTTCAATTAATCTACTTTTAATTACGACAAAATGTCTCTGAACAACAACAGTTGTGACGCCCTGTTGAGCCATACAGCTCAAAATCAATCTAATTAACTTCTGATATGAAAAGCCCAGAAAATTCCCAGGACCTGGCTATACTCGGGGACAGCTGCTGCATCATTTGGTCCCGCGCTTTAAGTTTCAAAGGACCTTTGCGTTTTGGTTATTCAAATGAGAAAATGACAGAAACACTGTGCAGCCCTAGGAAAAATCTGGCTTTCCCTGGAATTGCAGTCTCCCATGGTCAAAACTCCGAACGAATGTCACCACACTGAAAAAGAGTTCTACGCTTGTTCCAACGTGCATCGTATTAAACGCAGGGCCAGAGGATTCTCTGAAGAATTATGATCTGCTTGTCCACAGTTGGCTTGTCCGAGCTGAAAACGGAAACATTTCATGGTGACGCTTGAAAATTACACGACTGAGGTTTTCTGCAGGACAATCTGAAAAGCAGTGCGACATGACAATCCCCCATCAGCCACAGAAGCTGCAGATCTAATGAAACCCACGTCAAAGATTTTCCCCATTTCTCAAAGCTTCTCCGAATTATTTATCCATTTGTCTTGGGTGCAGCGTTATCCGAAAGTAATCCGTCATTTACATGCAAGTGTGAAAAGAAACCGTTATTTACAGTCTAAATCTGGGAATTACCTGAGTAAAACATGCAAATGTGACCCTTGGTTACAATTTATTCTTTACCCAGCGTCTCAAGTGCCGTATAATTTTTTACACGTGTGCCTCTCATTTGCATGTTTTCAAAGACAAGAAAGACACTCCCCCCCCCGCCGCCCAAAGAAGAGGAAGGTGGGGTTCCTCTTGCCACCCTTTCAGTGGTGCAGCGCAATTTTGGTCTGTGTCAAAAAAGACAAACAGGACGAAAAGGAAAAGTTGAGAAAGACGCGTCCACATTTCCTGGAAGAGCAATGATTGTTTCCGGAGACATCAGTGCTCAGATCGTCAGATTTGACAAATCTCAAACAAATTTTGAACATCGATCATCCAGACATTAATTACATTTTGATAATGAAATCATTAGGCACCGCGAGCTGACAATTCTGTGTTGGGAATTAAACACGGAAATTATTTACTGTAACCCCAGGCTTGTTACGAGGCAGCAGCATCTCTGCAAATTAACTTATTGTATGAATCGACAGCGACTTTCCCCGGTAAATCACACGTGCTTGTTGGGATGCACTGTTTTTTCCCGCAGTTTCTTCAGAAACAGTTGGAAGCTTGTATCTTCCTGTGGCCATCAACCTGCAAATCGCTGATGAGTTTTTCAGGATCGTTTGGTTTCTACTTTTTTTTCCTGGTGATTCTGGATCAGCTCATCCCAGAGTTTGACCAAGACACCAAACACTTCCCTGTTGTAGTGTCCTCCACTTTCTCACAGACAATTGAGGAAAACAGGTCACCTGTGCAGTTTTATTTGATTTAGATTGATTCCATAACAAATGTTTCTAACCAGACTTCGGTGTCAATAACTGTACAAACAATGAATGTACCAACAAGGAGTACCAAAAATAAATTGAAGCAAGGTTCCTCTAACTATGAAAAAAAAAAAGACTGCTTTTGCTGTCCCATTAGACCACGCTTCTGGCAACTGTGTAAATCTCACCGTTTTGTGCAACGAACGCTTTTTACACCAAATTTTCTTTCTGCGCTTTGTTCTTTCTGGCTTCAATTTTACACTTGCGCTAAGACAAAAGAGAGGTCGAGGAATTTGACAATCTCACAATGCAAAAAGCACCATGAAAGAAATCTCACGGGGTGGAAAACGAAAAACAAACTGCGCAAAAATAAATACTTGGAACAGCCAGACAGTTGTCAGCACATTGATGATATTGTCACACTGGCTGTGAATCTAGCGTCATTCTCTTGAAATCATTCCAGAAACAAAATCTGCTCTTGAAGAATGAACGAGGCTGAACACAAAAGAGACAAAATTTGAGAACTACATACTTTGGAAAAACAGCTGATGTCAAGGCAAGGTTGCGCACCCTTACTGTCTGACAGGACATACTGGCAGACGATTGAAATTTGCGATTGCGCAAAAAAAAAGGTGCAACAATTAACTCCCAAGTGTGACCCAAGAGATTTCGCGTCAGTATCTTTCTCTAGGCCAAGTTTGTGCAGTCCTATTTGCCCAACATTTTCCCAAATTTCCCCATAAGAAGAAAATACGGTTTCAGAGCCATTGTGCACACAACTCAACAAAGGGGATAAAAAGAAGGAAATTTTCCTAGGTGGGTTTTCATCACGCTTTGGCAAGGGATGTTTTCAAGTCTTTGAGCAGCATGGAACAAATGACCATCTTCTCACAGTTGACAGTCAATTTAACTTTGGAGTCATTTACTTTCAGAGTGATGAGTGTGTCCGCTCCACCTGACGCAGTTTTGCCGGAGAATCTGTAGGTGTTTTCCTCCGAGGTCTGAACTTGTAACACGTTAGCCACTTCGTACACACAATTGCACAGAGATTTTGCGTTATTGTTTTCGCTGGGAATGTCCAAAGTGGCGCTGTTTTCAGTCATTCCAGTGAGTTTTTCTGCAACAGAAAAGTAGAAACCAGTTAGTTCTTCGCTGTCAGCCGTTCTGACATTCTGCCTGGGGAGGTGGCAGTCAATGTGGGGACAGTACTGGGAGATCAGTCCTGCTGGGCTGACCGTCAGTCCAGCTGTGGAAGGGCGGGTGAATGGGAACACGAAAGACCTTGTTCAAGCTGAAACTCCCCGTGCCTGTCCAACTGGCACCAACCGTCATGATTCATTGGGAAATGCAACCCAAAGAGCGACTGCTCAACTCTCAATCGACATCAGGCCTGTCAGACCTAAAGAACTTCCCAAGCGTCTCATACGTATTTCCTCTCACAAATGCATTTTCCCAGACATTTGTTTCTGATGCTTGGGGTTCGTTGCTTGGTCAATCACATATTGGGTAGCTCCGTGCCCGTTTTCTGCTGGTCTTGCTTCAGAAGAGCGTGAACTTTTACATTCCATTAAACAGACCACCCATTCCAGAAACGTTTCTGTTGCAAAGGGGGTAAACTACACCAAGCTTGTGATGTGACTGCAAGTCAGCATGCCACTTACTCTGCGCTGTGATGAAGTCGTTCTCTGTCAGTGTATTGGGATGCAGCAGTTCGCCCACTGGCGCCGATATGTCCACCGGGAACTTCTTCGTCTGGGTGCACAGATCAAACTTTGCCGGCTGCGTCGTGTCGTTGAAGTCTATGGCCATCAAGACTGTTGTACTTTGATTGGGCGCCAACGCGGCTGAAGAGAGAAAGATACAACGCGCTAATCAATGAAAGTTCCCGGGGGAAACAAAAAGGCCATTTTCGTTTTACTCAACACAGGCAACAGTTACTATGCGTGGGGTACAATGATGCTAACTCCCCGCTTCAGTAGGAGACATTGACCTGAATAAATTGTGATGATAGAACTTTGACGCAGAAGTCACTCACCAACTTCAGGAAAATCGTGCATGTCCATACCAGGCTGTAACTTCTGCAAAAGACAATAAAACTGATCAGTGAAGCCTGTTGACCCAGGCTACACAAAACTGAGTGTCAGGCATGACCAGTCTCAATGAAACAAGTACACACTTCGTCAACGTGAAGGCCGAGCGCCCCTACCATCCATCACGTGATCATGTGACTGTGTAATGCCAGGCAGGGGGGAG
>JAAUYG010149421.1_pt1 | contig 13076 bp, 11 predicted proteins | sample 7278091 | NCBI WGS metagenome assembly JAAUYG01 (sample SAMN14350201, study PRJNA611818) | marine sediment metagenome | isolation source: surface marine sediment (0.6m) | place: French Polynesia: Moorea | collected 2018-08
AATTTTCAGGGATATTTGTACCGCTACTACGGTAGTAAGTTTATACCATACCAATATTCTTTTATCTAGCAAATGATGAAGCAGAGCATCAAGGCCCCTGGGCCTCTTGTCTTTTGTGAAATAAATTTGTACGTGCATTAATTTTTGCTGCTCTTCTTTGTTTCGAGAAATTTTAGAAATAACTTTGATCTACACGGAAGAGTTAACAAAACAGTGCCAAAAGTATAATACACTTGTAGAGTTTGATTTGTCATACCTTGATCATAAACATCTACATGTACACAGTTTTACCTGCAGTATTAGGCGGCCGCTAAAGGGGATTTGACTATATCGTAACATTCATATCCCAAGAAGTTAATATGACAGGCTTACACATTCTGGGAGTGCCTCAACCAGGCTGAGCATATACGCCTAACTACAGCAAACATTGCAGCAGGACGATCATTACCAAAATACTGGTTAATCGCAAGTTTTAGCACAGAAATTGCTATGCTGAATGAACAAAGATCGTATTGTAGGGGCAATTAAACACATTGGATCCCTTACAACGTTTAATACCAACTTTGTCTAGAGTGGAGAATGGACACGAGCGAGCTGTACTGAATTATATCAACTTCCCCAATGCTGAGTCAGTTGTACGCTGCTAAATATTTTATTTATTTATTTATTATTATTTGTATCTTTATTTAACTTCAATGCCGTATCAACAAAACAGTAACAGAAAATAAACAATTTACGAAAGTGCAAACGAATTATGCTTCCCAGAAGTGTCTGTTGTAGGTGGGCGTTTTATATTAAGTAGGGCTGCTTTCTGTAAAGAACAGAGATACACGGTAGCAACGTCACCAGTAGCTTCCGTATAAACAATGGCTGAAGAGAAATGACTGCTGTGTGCTTTCGTGCAAATTTCAAGTGAACAACTTAAATTAAGACATCACTACACGGACTATTCACGCAGCTGAACTCCCAAACCCTTCTAGAACACAAAAGAGGTAAGTACTGCCCGAAGGGAGAAGGATTTCGCCTGTAAAAAGGCTAAGAGTTTGTGGATGTTTCTACATTTATGTTAATGAGCAATACCCATGTGTGTTCTGAAAGGGGGGCGTTATGATCCGATCATAATGTTCGGGACCTGCAAGGTAGATCAATGCTGTTGTGCACTCTTATTCCATAATTATCGTTTCAGGATGATTGCGACACACCGGATATACATTCTGGCAGTTACAGTACTAGTGGTACAAGAAGGTCTAGGTGAGCGTATTAATATAATTAAACCACGCAATAGGTCCAGGTAAGCATATTTTAAATATAAAAGACAATGCTACACGAACGAAAAATGTTCTTTTCACCCTTCTACCACTGTGACAGTCAATTATGTGTTTCAAAGTAATTTATTTAGTACTTACTGCATTAGGTCTGCACTAACTAAAAGTATGTTATGGCTTTTTAATAACTTTATTTAATACGCGTTTTTTTTTCTTTGTTTGTTTGTTTATTTTTTTCTTGAGCAGATTCGGAAAGACGTTTTCTTATTACAATCCGTAGATATGTTAAGACAGCGTTCGTCTAAGCCGTGGTCTTATTGTTACCACCATCAGAAGAATATTTGTTACTTGCACATTTCAAGGTCATTCTTTCCATTATAATATACTTACAGACGCTGCTGTGGAAGAAATTTGTGACGGGGAAGTATTCGAAGGCAGATGTTCTGATGGATACGTCATACAGGTTAACAGTGCTAGATACGGGCGGATAGAAGTGGGTCAATGCATATCAAGAGATCTTGGCTTCCTGGGTTGTGGAAAGGACGCACTGGCAGAGCTGGACGAATGGTGTTCCGGAAAACCAAGTTGTCGTGTCGTAGTGGATAAAAACCAAAACCCAGATCTCAACGAAGGAAATACATGCTTCAACGACATCGTTTCACATTTGAGGATCGAATATGAGTGTGTAAAAGGTTAGTATGGGCAATCATAATCTCGCGTTCCATATTCAGAACTTATACGCCATGATCCTTGACGGCACAAAATAATAAAATATAAATAAATAAATACCTTCTCAAAATATGCACACTCTTTAGATCAATACACTATAGGGCTCCTCTGGCCGGGCGCTGATGCTGGGCACGTCGAATTCATCAGGAATACATGAATATTTTATTGGGCTAGCATAATGGTTACCCATGTCTTCTCATTTATTTATTTATCTCATTTATTTATTTACATGTATTTATTTATTTATTTTGCTTATAACATTCCCTATATATTGGCACCATGGTCCAATTTTTCAGTATACCACAAAGATCGTTGCACGGGACCTGAGGTCTCCGTTCCTGCAGGTCAGGGTGTCCTCTCCAGTTCCGTGTCCGACTCCACCGGCTGCGGTTCCATGGCGTCGCCATGGTCCATAAAACTAGCTCCAGGTCAGAGGCTCAGTCTGAGCTTGGTCGACTTTGGCTGGGGAGATCATAGCTCCGGCGGGGTTGGCCAGAACAGATGCGATCCGTATGCTTACGTCGTGGAGAAAGCTGTGGCTGTCAACCAGAGTGTGTGTGGCGGGGGCGACAGACAACGACATGTTTACACGTCGACATCTAGTCATGTCCTCATACAGACGGTGCCGGCTAGACATAGAAACGCGGAATTTCTCCTGTATTTCACAGGTAACCATTTTGATTGTGAAACGCGTCAATTTAAAATTATTTGTGAATATGCCATTTCCTTGAAATGTGTGCAAGAATTCAAAGTGTTTCATGGTGTAAAAGCGTTTAGTAATGAGAAAGAATGAGGTAAAAATAATATCCTTACACTTTACTTCTTCCGGTTATACATCTAAGCATACTGTATTACAACTGAAGTCCCATTTGTTAGGCGAGGTATCTAGAATGTTATTTCTGACTGAAGAGTTCGTACATTTGTGACGAATAGCCGAAGGCTGCGCAGATATCACTCCCCCTGCCCACGCCTGGTACAAGAGACACGGGGAGTCTGCTGTGATTGGCTGTCAGTGGAGCGAACACTCCTGGCATCTCAAGTGCGAGGGGAGCACCTGGATGGGAGTGGTGGGAAATTGCTCCGAGTCGGGTAAGAAAATATTGGACTAACTTAAAGTAAAAGTGGTCGTTCCACGAAGTTGTAAGAAAACATGGTAATATTATCATCTTTTGGGCGTTTTTTTTTAAATAATGGAAAGAGATATTTATCCAAGCATAAAGTGTCGTGAATATTTGCTGTTGCAAGTTTTCTTAGAAACTGCATTTGAGACACATAATTGGATTGTCTTATGTAGCACCGGTATAGTAGATCACGCAGAGACCTTTTCTCAGAACAATCTCGTAGCGACACTGCCGCCGATAATGGTCGGTTTTATTTTTCGAATGTCAAGGTGTTTGGTTGTAGCAACCGGCCAAGAACTTTCTTTGGCAACGACGCACATTGAAAGGGATCCTGTTTGCTAGAATATCGCTAGTGCTGCTTTACTTTAAAGCTTGCTGTTGTTACCTGGATATCTCGCTATAGACTTCTGTCATTGGATGAATTGGGCTATAGTATCAAGCAACATGTTAGGTCCAGTATTTGAAAAAAAAATGTGCTGTATATAGATTAACCCAAATTGTATACTGAGATCCGCAGGTATAAAGTAACAAATTTTATTTCTTTATTGCAGAAACTCCGATGCATCCGACCGAACCAAACTCCATCTTTCTATCCCCAGGTAAGGATGGCGCGAAAGGGGTGGGATTGGGAGGGGGGGGGGGACAGTAGGGATAACCATTTTATCCGTAACCATATGTTTTTCGTGTGTGTTAAAAATGCTTTCCCTGATATAGTATGATACATAGTGCGAGAAATTATATGGGCGGCAGCTGTTTTCGGGTATTGCTTTGACTATTGCTACAAGAGCGCTTCAAATAATATTAAAATATTTTCAGCATGTCCTATTATTATTGCGAGAACATGTACTTATGATTTCTTGAAAACACGTTTGTCACCTTTGTTTTTATTTGTTGAATTATAATTAACGTCAATAATATACATTTCTACATGCAGTTCTGTCAATTGGCATCATCACCGGTCTTGGTGTGTTGATTTTGGCTCTGCTCTGTATCCTCTGCATCGGCTGCATCTGTATGAGGAAAAGGTAAGCCATGTACCAAATAATGCCATTCCCCAGTAGAAACCATTCGAGCAAATGTCAGTGTATGAAAGCTGTTAGTGCCTTTACTCAGTATATGGTATGAAACAGGTAACAGTTGATTCAACCAAATATCAACCAAATACAGTGAAACGTAGCAACTGGAGACACGGGAGTGACTGTGAAAAACTGTCGTGAATTCCAAGCTGGTGTAATTTCCCTGGTCAGTTTCCATTACTGCATAGGACTAGGGACTGAAGTAGCTGTCCTTAATTCCCAGCTAGGTTGTCCCTATTTCTCGGATGGTCGTAAAGATGGATGTATGTGTATGTGATAGAATACAGTAAAATTAGGAGGATTAGCAGGCGAAGATTTACCTATCCTTTCAGACAATCCGGTGCTACTGCGATGAAAACAAGCACCCTGACAGGCCAACAGCAGGCGTGCTTGTACCACCCCGGCAGACCGGTACCTCTCACTGACCCACAGGCCACCCTGGCCGTTGCAGCTCCTGGGGGTCCTGCGGAGGAGTCGCTCCACATCTGGGAACAGCCGCTCCCGCAAAAACCGATCCCTGTCGATCACGGTGACACCGGAACCTACCAGAACCAAAGCCTGATGGGCACCCTGCCTTATCCGGGAACCATGACGGGCCCGCCCGCAGCAGGACAAAGGCTGGTCAACGCGGAACAGGACAGCCAGCCAGGGACTTGGAAAGGCACCAAGACATACTACGACGCCGAAAAAGGCTGGGTTGCCGTCCCACAGAATATGTGAGAGAAAACATAAAAAAAGTTTTGATTTAGTCTTCAACATCAGCTCCAAAAGACAGCGAGTGTTGTTTCAAATACGCATAGCGAGGGTCATTTCTCTACTCGACCATTGCATGGTTGGCTGGCTCAGTGGTACCGTGAAATGGGATTCTGTGTTTTGACAGGTTTTAAGGTTTCACATCTTCATTTGTATGCTTTATAAATTATCCTGGAAGGCAAAGTAGTTGCTTAGTATGACAGGAGTTGGTAACTATGTAGAAAAAGGGCCGTTTTGCGGGCTATATTGCCCCGAAAGATGACCAACTTCTTCATACAGCTTAATATGTGTCAGAAAGTATGGTAGCATTATCGAGTAAGGACAAGAGACAACACTGATCTCTCTCTTTCAAATTACTTAGTCCCACCAGTTGTTTTGCTCTTCGCACATCCATTAGCCAAATATTAGTGCCCGTCGTCCATTGAGCAAAAATTTTCACTCGCACCATCAACTTATCAACACGATTGTCAGCAAATCTACGTTCTAGCAAAAGTGTTGCGTAATGTTATCCAAATGCCGTATTCAATGTTTAATTGAGGTTATTTTTTCTCGTGCATAAAATAGCATACTAGGGGACATAGTGTGTGCAGAAAACCTCGCAGCTCATGCTTCGGAATAATTTTTGTACGAATGTCAGTATATAGATGTAAAAACAAACTCGTGTGATGTCTGTGTAGTGTAGTGATGTTAACAGATCGATGTGTTGAAACCTCTGGAGAGGAACTAGGGTCCGATCGTTGTGCTTGATATTGTGGATATAACACTTTGTCGTTGCCTTTTGTGTATATGCAGTATCTCTGTAACGTCTGCCTGACTTGTATCGTGCTAAATGCTAAATAAAATGTTTGTAGACACAGGTTAGTTCTATATTCAAACACCGCCGTGGACAGCAGTTCCAGGAAATCATAGATATGGGAGTCTGGTCATTTAGATTAGACTTTCAGTGACCTTGAAAGATCAATCTCAATGTCGCTTATATTATTATAGATCGAGCTTACGCTACTATTGAACACTAATAGGAAGTCATAAATGGAGTCCAAGCGCACCATCAGACGACTTTGCGTGATCATGGAAGGTCAACGTCACGATCACAGATATTATAAGCCCTCCCTTGTATATCAGGAACAAGAAGAGTTAAGCCATATGTCACTACTGAACACTAATAGGAATCCTTATATAAGGTTAAGTTTAACGTCACTCATATTTCAAGCCCTTATATCTCAGAAATGGTAGAGCATATGTTACTATTAAACACCAATCGGAAGTCGCATGTAAGGAGGAACTGCAACCCAACCGAACCTAACCCCAGAAACAGTGCATATACCATATTAAAATGGAAACTCCACCTGAAGGAAGTCAAAGAAAACCCATAAAACCGGGAGGTCATTGTAGACATCACCTCCAAATTGGCTACAAGCTGGTTCACCCACCCACCCGACAGCACCATCAGATGGGACTTTGAAAGGTTACGTTCAAGTCCACTCAAGGTCAAATCAATATTTCACGTCGTCGCACATCAGAAAGGAATAAGAGTCGGGGCATATCTCTATATTGATCTTGAATGCTAGTCAGGGCATAGCTCTATATTGATCTTGAATGCTAGTCAGGGCATATCTCTATATTGATCTTGAATGCTAGTCAGGGCATATCTCTATATTGATCTTGAATGCTTACAGGAAATCATATATGGGCAATCTGACAGCACTATTAGATTTGCCTTTGAGTGATCTTGAAAGTCAAATATCAGGTTAGCCGTATACATTGCGCTTATACGATTCTAAACGCCAAATTTAAAGATATTTTTACTATCTTCGGACACTAATAGGAATTTATATATGTCGAGTTCAACTACACCATTACATTTGACGTTGAGTGTCCCTTAAAAGTCAAAGTCGTTGTCGCTCAAATTTTTAAGACTGTTAGCTCGTTTACAGGAGCTTCGGTAGACCATATGTGCCTAATAACCATTAATAAGAGCCATACATGGAGAGTCCAAACGAGTCAGATTTGACATTGAGTGACCTTGAAAGGTCAAGTCCAATGTCATAGTTATATCTGTTAGCAGTCCCACTGGATGCAACGCCGAAAATGTAACAACATTCGAAGAAAGGGGGTAACTGTCTAAAGACGTGGTTGGTGTCGTGTACCTTAATTGGCTTACTTAATTATATGTTTTGTTCTATCTACAGGCAGTGGTCAATCTGTTTGGCGTCAGATGATGTACTTGTCGACAATCAAGCACCGCAAAACTTGCCTCGCTGCCAGCAATTCTGAATCTCCACCAGGGTCACGATTCTGAATGTCGTGACATATACCCGCACATTGCCTTATTTAGCGTCGGTGTATCAAGCATGAATCTGCCTGTAGGCCTACCACAAAGTGCGACTTTGGTTATGGGTTATCTCTGTGACAGGAATATTCCATCGGTAAGGTATTTGGTTTGAGATCACACTTTGTCGCGAGTTCGAATCCCACCATCGTACTTGTTGCTTCCCACAGACCATTTAGCCATTATTTGCGCGGAAAAGGGTCCTAATATGGGTCATTTAGTTTGATTTTAATAGATGAGAAAAAGTGCAAAATAATACAAATACATGATATACGATAAGCCTGATTTTGTCGTGGACATCAAGTGAGGTTTTTACTCGTAAATAAAATGTTTTTCGCTAACAAAACAGTTAAGCTGCAATTAAAACGCCTTATTTAATTAAAAACTGCCAAGAAAATTAGTATAACACATGGACATTACTGGTGATAAAATAATAAGACAACCACAATACCGAATGAAAATGAATAGGTGTTTTCCGATGTCGTGGGCGTTTTATAATTATTGCTGCTAGTGTGTCGTGAAGACGAGGCTTTGTGGTAATGACGTCAGCTCAAACAGTCCGTCAAAAATGGCTAACAAGAAATGAAGGAAGGATTGTTTGGAGTGTTTCTTCGTAATTTACGGCGCAATTAAATAGGCCTGCCTAATTCAGACATCGAAAACGGATCTGTTAACTTTTCAAGGTGCCACACACATTGGTGAAGGAGCCTCTGAATAATTGTAAGTAGCCTAAATTGTATAGCTGTGTATCCCACGCACAAAGCATTATGTTAATAATGGTATGAATTATGAGTTTCCAAAGCTGGGCAGTTGGGTGCATTATGATCGGTCATTACGTATTCTTCCATCCTGCTCATTATTAAGGCGGTGTCTATCCATTGCTTTAAAATTGGAGAATAGCACTGCACTTTTGGCCTTTGTGGTTAAAATACTATTTAAACAGCTTATACATTAAAAGAGTATAAGAACAATAACTTGTGTATGTTTGTTTTAAAGCCAGCTTGCCTAGATGAACACACTATATTTAAGTACAGTAAAAAAAGTCAAGGACGCTTTTATGACTTAACTTCGTTCTTTTAATTTAACCAAACACATACCAATTTCTACTGTTTGATAGGTAAACATTTATGAGTTCATACACATCAACCCCGGTATGTATTTGTGGGTTTGCAGCTTATACTGGAGCAGCAATTTCAAGGATGAAGTGGATATGGGTTGCGGCTGGGCTGATGCTATTTGCGGTCACAGGTATGTCGGGCAAAACCTCTTTGATTTGTTTTGACGTTATATATGTGTAGTTTCTTAGTTTCTCTTAGGTTCGTCAGTAGAGTGAAAATTATTATTTCTCGGTGCTATCACAATCAGAGTGTGCGTATTTCCAAATTCCCTTATACCAGAACTGCCAGACAAAAAATATCAAGCCTTTGGGTACGCACTGACACAGAATTTTCCACAAACATTTTGGTTTCTCTCAGGTGCAGTTGGTGAAGAAGTCTGTGATGGGGAGACATTTAATACCAACTGTCCGCTTGGAGCCGTCTTGGATATAAAGCGGGCTTTCTATGGCAGACTGAAGCTTGGTGAATGTATCTCAATCGACCTGGGTTACCTGGGCTGTGGGAAGGACGCGCTGCCAGAGATGGACGCCTGGTGTTCGGGAAGGGAAAGCTGCAGCGTTATAGTGGATAAGAAAGAAAATCTAATGCTGAATGAAGGAAATACTTGCGTCAAGGATATTGTCTCTTACCTCGACATTGACTTTGACTGTGTTGCAGGTATGGTCTTAATTTTGCATTTACTGTTTTATATCCCTGGAACATTTTATGGTTGCGTTGTGTTGGTGCATCGGCCGTTGACATGCAAAAATTATAGACGTAATCATGCTGAACAAGCTCAAAGTTTGCATGAGTGTTTAACACGATTACCTCTTATTTTTAAGGCACATGTTAAATGTTCAGTGCTCGTCCGCCAGTATCATAAAGGTGTTTAAGTGTTTATGTTTGACCTGGTATTTCGCAATATCATTCAGGGTCTTTAAATTGCTTGCGCGTACAAAGTTTGCGTAGTTTGTCTAATATGGTGGGATTTACACGATAATATTTAGATAATAATATCGGCACAATGATGGAACACATTTGAACTACCTTTATCGCATTACAAAAATGTCACGTCCTACTTTTGTATTTTAGTGAGTTACAAAAGTCAGTGCACGGGTGGAGAAGAATCAGTGACCTCACATGTAGGGGTTATATCTAGCGCTGTAGCCGATTCCACTGGCTGTGGATCCATGAGATCTCCCTGGTCAGTAAAGATGGCAGCTGGTCAGAGACTCTCTGTGACCCTCACGGACTATGGATGGGGTTCTGCTGCTACACAGGGACACCAGAGATGTATTCCTTATGCTTACATCACAGAGAAGGCTACGGGTGGCAACCAGACAATCTGTGGTGGGAATGACAGAGAACGACATGTCTACACTTCAACCACCAACAACGTCTTGATACAGACCGCACCTCAAGAGAACGGCAGATCTCCGTTCCTGTTGCATTTTATAGGTACCCCTGGCAGTTGTAGTTAAGACAATTTTAATTAACATTATGTAATGACGATATGGAACTATGTGTTTGAACGCAACACAGCGTCAAGGTTGGCTAAAGGTGTCAACGGCACTAGATATTTCCTTTCGAAATACCAGCTATTACCTTTCGAATTACCAGCTATTACGCCAATGTGTAATGAAATTATTAAAATGTGAACAAACGGTGTCGATTTATGGTTCCAGTTGAAGGCTGTCCTGACATCACTCCCCCTGCCCACGCCTGGTATAAGAGAGACGGAGACTCTGCTGTGATTGGCTGTGAGTGGAGTGAACACTCCTGGCACCTCGCTTGTGACGGAAGTACTTGGTCAGGGGTTGTAGGAAACTGCTCAGAGCCTGGTAAGTGGTGGTAGGTCACTGGAAGTCAAGTCAACTTTTTATTATACAACGCATTTCTCTGTCCTCGGCTAACACACCTAATTTCTATTGTTCCTTTTAGCCGTCTGCGTGGATCCATTTAAGTGCATGAATATGTATGGAAAATCATGATTAAAGCGCGCAAGCTTCTGATAGATGTACTATATATAAAAATGCTATATACAACTTTTAAGAGGTGATTCATAAACAGTAGGCGGTGCCAATGTAGCAAACACGTTTGGTTAGCTTATTTTTTAATATGTGCAGTACTATTTCCTTTTGAAGTACGTAATAAAATTTATTGGCTTTGAGTCTGTCTCTCTCTCTATATGTAGTACCAAAATATCGGGGATATCTACCTACTTGACGGTACCGTTTATAACACTTTTGTCTTTCTGTATCAGGCGAACTGGAGCGTCCACAGAGCACGGAAACTTTCGCCCTGTCCCCTGGTAGGAACTGCGTGCTGCCCTCTTCATACACCCTAAACGTTTTGGCAATCTCCTGCCTTTTATATCGGTTTCACCTAAGCTTATTGAGGCGCAGAGTAGAGTATGCACTTATAAATCTGACGGAAGGCAACCCTTCACAATATTAGCCAATTTACGGAGAGTGACCTATCCTCGAAAGTAGCAACCAAGAAGTGTCCTATTGCCAGCGTCTATATTACAAAAAGAGTAACCGATTTTATGAAGGACAGTCCATTATATATAATCATGAATCACTGAAGATTCGATTTGCGTATAAGAACAAAAACTGATTTCATTGAAATAATTAATTTCCTGATCACTTATTAATTTATTGCAGTGCTGTCTATTGGTGTCATTACTGGTCTTGGAGTTCTGATCTTAGCTCTTCTATGCATCCTGTGCATCGGATTCGTTTGCTTTAGGAGGTAAGCAACAGCGAAGCCATCGGACGGGAAAATTGCATACGACCAATCAAATGAACAAAACATACAGGTAGGCGGCGAATTAAGACGAGAAAAACACAATTATATCTTATTTGATAGTATAGGCCAGAGGGTGTATGCATTGGACTGTGCCACTGTCATTACCTTACCCATAGCACCAATATTACATTGTATTTATGCACTTCATGTTTAATAAACTCATCCTTACAATTTATATTTAAGGAAACGTTCCCGCCATAGCGATATTAAGACTGACACGCTCTCTGGCCAGCAGCAGGCGTTCCTGTACCATCCCGGCAGACCTGTACCTCTCACTGACCCACAGGCCACCATGGTACAGGCCACCATGGCACAGGCCACTTTAGTGCAGGGAAAACCAGGGCCTGCACATGAGTCCCTCCACATCTGGGAGCAGCCTCTTCCACAGGAACCGGTTATGGAAGGCTACCCCAACACAGGAACCTATCAGAATCAAAGTTCCATGGGTACCATGCCCTGCCGTGGTACCATGACTGGACCACCTAAGGCTCCCATTGAAGTCGGAGGAAATGACGACCAAAGTCAGAGTGGCAGTTGGAAAGGTACCCAGAGATACTACGACAAGGAACAAGGCTGGGTTCTGGTTGCAGCCCCACAGCAGAACTAAAGTTTTTTAGCATGCGTAGATACCAACGGTATGCTATAGCCCTTCAACACCAGTGTAGAATATATGGAACTTATATAATTATGCAATCTGTGCAGAGCCCTGGCATTAGCATGATTAGAATGACTGCGGATAGACAAGGGCTATGTTCCGGACCACATTCACCTTCTGTAACTGAGTCAACCATATTGCTGGCCTTTATCTCCACATGGTGTCACACGGCTAGATTTAGATCACTGTAAATGTATTGATAAGACTTTCTGTCATGTAATGCTGCGTTTTCACCGGGTCACGAATTACAGGCCATTCAGTGTGTCAGCACAGATAATACTAGCTGCTCTACTTTCGAAACATTCAGTGTTGGATCTAAGCTCCTGTAAATTTATTGAAAGTTTTTTCAGCACAAATTGCCTGTTTTACTCTATTTTTAAATTTCTCTGATTGAATTGCGACATATATTGGTAACAAAATTGCTGTTTTAGCTGGACTGTTGTAGTTGTATTGAGGCGATTACATCGCATCGAATTATCATTTGGCACAATTGCAGCAATGGTATAATGCCCTGCAAAGTATGCAGTCTCTCTCTCTATAATACCAAATGGTCCATCAGGATGCATGTCATATTATAATAACAATTATTGTATCAGTTTCAGCCTGATTGTCTTTATCGGTTAGGGCCAAGCATGCGAGAAGCTCCGACAGGGTACATAATGGTGTACGCATCCCTGTTTATATTGTTATAGTTTCTAAGGTGACACTTATACTAAACGTATCCCTCTTTACAAATACGGTTCATCTTATACTCCCTGTGTATTGCCCTGTTTATAGTAAAAATGTAATTACATGTCTTTTTATTGTGTCGTATTTTGTATGAAAAACTATTATATGGATATCCTTATTCAAGGTTGTAGTCACTAGATCAGTATCGCTAATAGATTAGTATTTGACGGTTGTGTTGTTGTAGAGTATGTCCTTTGTCATTTGCTTTGAACTGAATGTCGATACATCCGTCTGAAAAATAAAAAGTTCTATCTGGACATTTTAAGCTATATTACGAGTGGAACCGTGCAACGTCCTTGTGTCTGAAATATAGGTTTAGAGGACTTAGTAATATTTCTGTCCCAGTTCAATTGGTTTTGAATCAGACTTTGGGCACCCACATACAGAAAAGAAATTATCTGTTTTATGAAAAAGTGATGTCTGAGGCAACGCGCGCGTGTGTGTGTGTGTGTGTGTGGGGGGGGGGATGCTGGCAGGTGCAAGATTAAAGTGTCCGAGACTGGATTCGAAA
>JAAUYG010045282.1_pt1 | contig 13073 bp, 3 predicted proteins | sample 7278091 | NCBI WGS metagenome assembly JAAUYG01 (sample SAMN14350201, study PRJNA611818) | marine sediment metagenome | isolation source: surface marine sediment (0.6m) | place: French Polynesia: Moorea | collected 2018-08
AAGAACCAACTTGGCCATGGGCCAAGTTGGTTCTTAAGCAGAGCGTCAAGGCCCATGGGCCTCTTGTTTTTCATTTTGCCTATGGATTCCTACTTGTGTACATGTAGTGGGAGGATTGAGGTGGGCTTATTTATTGCTGTCTGTCATGACATTGTATGATCTGTCGGGTGATTTTGTTTTATTTTTATTTTTACAGGTATGCCGACTTGAGCCACACAACCTTCAGTCAATGGGCATTTGCCCACCGGATTCTGTCAAAATCATGGAAAATGTGTCAATGCTGAGACAGTCTTATATGGGTAAGATCTAAAAAAAATGATCAAACCACTCTAGTTACCACTTAGTGAATGTGATAAATATATCTACAATTGAACTATCACAGAAAGAAAATGCGCAGTGGACATGGTGGAAACTCATTATTTTATGATGACGTATGCGTGTTGTAACAAATGTTGACAAAAGATGCTTCTTGTTTTGCACTTGAGTATGTGACCTTGCACATGTTGCATGTGATCATGTTGATTGTTGCTACACTTCCTCCATTGATTGCTGTGTGTTGTCTATGTTTTCCAGGTCCTGGGATGAGTCCTGATGGGAGCTTGTCCCCTGGGTCTGGAGGTGGGACTGTCAGGTCAATGGGATCAGGAGTGACAACCAATGGAGCTGTTCCCTACAACACACCGCCTCGGGTAAGTTCTCATGGTAAAATACAGTTCAGGTCCTACCTAGAACAATGTGACTTGGGAGGCAAAATATATGTGATGTTGTTGTGTTGGCAGCAGTGGGTAATGTTGAGTTTCTTTGAAGTCTCTCAGTATAGCACAGATGACAAAGAAGTTTTTGCATCGGTCCTTGATTGACATATTCTGTTCTATTGATGTTGTGCATCTGGATTGTAGTTAAAACTATTAAATATTGAGGAATATAGTAAAATGTTGATTTGATTTGGTTCAGACAGTTTTCGAATAGGTAGATAGAGACTGGGTGTGCTCTAACAAATGTATCCCTTCAGCCACTGTGTATCTCGTTAGCCCATGTAGCCACTGTGGCTAAAAACCCAGCAATTCTGTTGGCCAAAATAATTTTCTTTAGCCACGATATACTGGTGGAAGTAATTTTTTGCAGAGGTGAAATAATATGTGACTTAATTATTACTCTCTTGAATAGAATTATAGCTGTTGCCTAATGAAACTACATGTACTATAAATATTGTTGGTTTTGATCACTCTTTTAGTTGAAATATTCACTGATTATTGCGATCATTTGCGGCGTTGCGCCTTCTTTCCCCAAGTCTGATTTGCGCCTTCTTTCCCCAACATGTGTGTGATCATTCAGCCCCGAACAAGACATGTCCAAATTATCTCACCTCACCTACACCCGCATACAGCTGCATGCACCACTGAGTCCAACTTGCAGTCAGTGATATGACCTTGAGAGGTTTAAGCCTGACCCCCCCCCCCTCCCACACACCCACACACACACACATACATGTGTGGATGTTTGCAAACAAAACCACACGCCAGAATTGATAATGTGGTCCACTCACTTATCCCAGCCAATCACACTGAAGGTTGCTGAGATAGAGTGATTGCGAGCGGTTAACTGATTGCCATTAGTTTCTCTGCTTTCCCACTGTATTTGCGACCGTGGGAAAAAGCTCCCCAGGAATTACGCTGTATACGGCACACCAGCCTTTCGCCAAAGTGACGACTCTAGCAAAAGACCAGCATATTTATTTTTGGCCACACAGCAATTTCTTTCACATGTGGCTAAGTGCTGATCATTTAGAGCACTCCCAGACATCTGTGAAATGTGTGTCACTTACCAATAACAGAAACACTAGTTGCACAGTACGGCTGATGTAATGTGATTGTGAAGAACCTTGAAACTTACTGGTACTTGTTTTCGTCGTGCTTTCAATCTGTAATTAATGTTTAACTGTAAATGTTATTGTTATACATTGGCATTGAATACAGTTAGTAGAAATGAGCGTTCTACAAGTGGTATAAACTTAAACTTAATTTAGCTGTCCAATATGTGAGTGGTTATCTTTTCCAGGAGTTCAACCCAGGTTCCCAGATGTCACCAACCTATCCCCCGGCGGGAGACAGATGTGGTCCTGGAGGTTACTATGACTACCAGCCACCCCCTCAGTCCACCTACATGGATTACAGCCCCAGACCGCCCCCTAGTGGTGTCTGTATGTCGCCAGGTTACAGGCAGACTGGCAGTGGGGGTTACCAGCAGTATGGCCGCGGGGAATTCCTCCCCCCACAGCGACCAGCGGGGGTGCAGTACAGTATGTGTGACTCCGGGCGGCGACCACAACCTCCACCCTCCCAGTGTCACCGCTTACCCAACCCTGGGGTGAGTGGGTATGTTGACAGCACTGGCTGTGACAGGAGGAGTAATCAGGGAGCATACTACCCCCAGAACCAGGGGTTCTGCCCTGGGGCCGTGTCTATGTCCCCAGGATCAGTGTCCAGCAGTCCGGGTCACTATGGTCAGCAGTTCTCATACACCAGCCCTGGCCCCCAGCAGCAGCAACATGGAGGGTATAACTATGCCAGCTCAGGATCCGGCCGTAGTCCAGACCCCAGCCCAGACCTGTCACCAACACCGTGTTCTGTCTACTCCTCATTAACTCCGGTCAGTACCGTAGCGGTATCTTCCAGGTCGCAGTACCACTGTAACATCAGCCAGTATTCCTCCCTACCTCAGTCAGCGAGTTACCAGGGTAACGGGCAGTCTGCCTACTCCAGTATGGACTGTGAAACACCAACTTCCAACGACTATCACCATAACAACAACACAACCTGTAATACTGCCGCAGGGATAACGGATACTAACCATGCTAACACAGACAACATTGACACCAGCACAGCCGACTCAGACGAGGAATGTCTCAACCCTCTCATGTCTCTGCAGAAGTTAGTCATGTTACCGGACAGTCAGGTGGTCGACCCTAAGACTGTCCTCAGTGAAGCTGCTCTGTCTGGGGGCTATAACCCTGACAACACGGCCGTGGGAGGTGGCTATGACGACCCCACCCCTGGTCCAGATTGGGGTGACGATGGCTGTGCTGTCAGTACTTACAGTGAGGGGTCTAATCGGATGTCTGGCTACGGTGTACAGAGCCAGGCAGAGCAAGATGGTGGGATGTTGTTACTGACGGGTCGTGGTGAGTATTCCAGCTGTCAGGATTACCCTGACCCTGATCCAGAACAACCGCTGTCAGCAAAGAGAGCGAAAGTGAGCAGGAGAGGCGCCAAGAAGGCCGCAGCCAGTGTTGGTGACAGTTTGCCTATGTCAGGTACAAAAGTGTCACCCAGCAGGAAGGCCACAGGCAGTACTAGCAGTGTTGGTGGCAGTGTGGGTGTGACTGTGTCGCCAGGCAGAGGAAGGAAATCTGACCCCAGCCTGGCACTGACCCCGGGGATGGATGGTAAGGGTAAACAGCTTCACCGTGGACAACTGTCTGCCCCTACACAGTGTCCAGGGGAAGGAGTGCCACACACAGAGACTGTGTCACCACACGCACCTGTCAGGAAACGAGGTCGGCCTGCCAGGTCGCTGGCTACCTCACCACAGCCTGCTGACAAACAGAAACCTTGTCGCAGAAAGAGACAGAACAGTGCCAAGAGTGATTCTGCATTGCTAGGCGACCAGGACGAGGGAGACAGCGAAGTCTCACCAACCAAAGACTTACCAGTAATGGATCGGCACAGGAAACGTTTACGTAGTCATTCCCAGAATTTGCCGAATGGGGAGTGCCCCCCACGGTATTCTGACAGAGTCAACGGCTTTCATGAGAGTTTGACATCACTACAGCTTAGTAATACTGTGAAAGGTATAGGTGACTCGAATTTTTCCCCTCAGCTGCAGTGTCAGAAGAACTGTATAACAAAGAACCTGGTTGTGAGTTTAGAGAAGGTGAGGACAAAGGGGAAGCTATGTTACAGTGCGGCCGACACCTCAGACAGCTCTGGGAGCAGTGAAGGTAGTACAGCCTGCTCCCCTCCTGCCCCTGCCACCCCTCCCTCTCCTGCTAATCTGCCTGACTCTGTCCCTACTAGTCCCCCTCCTACCATTACCAGTCAACCTGACCCCACGTCCCCTCCTACTAATGTCAGTCAGCTTGACCTTGCCACCTCTTCCACCTCAACCGCTCAAATTGACCCCCTCTCTCCTCCTGCCAATCAGTCTGACCTTCCCAATCAGCCTGACCCCACCCTCCCTCCCACGCCTGCTAGTCAACCTGACCCCGGCGGCTGTGTGGATGGTTTACATTGTGGGGAGTCTGACCAGGAAGCTGACAGCCGCAGCGAGCTCAGCAGTCCAGCACCGGACGTAGCCACAGACTCCCAACAGCTGGAATACCGTACCGACTGTGCTGACTCTGGTCACTGTAAAGTGGACACATCAAACCAGATTAAACCGCAGCGGGGAACCCGAGTCAAGGGTCATCCTGGAGAGAACAGCGTACGTGCCACTTGCCAGGCAGATGATGAACCTGGTCGTTCTCAGCCAGGAACTGAACCTGACGCCTCCCGGTCAAAGGAAGCTGCTAGTGTCAGGACCAAGGATGCGTTGTCAGGTATATCGCCAAGATCAAGTAGGAAGTCTTGTGAGAAAACTCCGTCCAGGACATCGGCAAGGAAAGCTGGCCAGTCAACCCAGGCAAACAGCACCTGTAAAAATTCTGATACACAAAAGGGCAGCAGTCAGAGATCTCAGCAAGCTGTAGTAACCCGGTTGGGTGGTAGGAGGTCAGCTGGGACATCTGGGGGTAGGTCGGCGCCTGTGACATCCAGTGAAATGACAGGCAGTGGTGGTGTGAGTGAGGAGGCTGTGGGAGGGCGAGGTCTGAGAAGGCGTGTGGCTGCCATACCGGTTAGATTTCTGGATTACAGCAGCAGTGACAGAGACCAGAGTGACGAGTCTGACACTGGGGGGAAACCAGCAAAACAGAGCAACGCTTTAGACATTGGTAAAGAGCAGCAGAGTAACAATACAAGAATTTCCCGGAAGGCTGGGAAGGCAAGTAACAGTGGTGATAAAAAGGCTGATGTTAGTAGTAAATCAGCACCTGTCAAAAACACTCCATTGTCCAAACCTCAGGCTGCTAAGGGGCCCAAGCAATCAGCATCCGCCGTCTTAAACCATAGGAAAGTGAGGAAAACTGTAAGATCTAGTCGAAAGCGACAGCGTGGTGTTAGTGATAGCGTAGAGAATGTGGAGGATGGACAGTCACAGAGTGTCACTGTGACAGCGGACTGTCGGGGTGACAATGTCACCAACCCCGCCCAGCCTCACATACAGCTACATACAGAGCCCAGTGGCAGCCCCCAAGCTTTACCAGACCCTAAACCAGACAACGTACACTCACCGCCCTCCGTATCTCCACAGAAAGAGAGGGATGGAGGAATTGCCACCACTGAGGAAGCGTCACCTGTGAGAGGGAAGTCGTCACCTGTCACTGGGAAGTCGTCAGCTGTCGGGAGTGTAAACCTTACCTGTGATATAACTGGAGAGGCTGATCCCTCCACCGACCTCAACCAACACCAGGCCAAATCTCAACCCCGCACAGACGATGCTGTGCAGCTAGTAGATAAGCCGGCACAGCTGGAGGTAAAACAAGAACAACTGGAGACAGAGCCAGTGCAGCTTGAGGTAAAACCAGTGAAGATAGAGGGGAGTGATGTTCCTGTAAAACCAAAGAAACGTTTAGGTCGACCACTGGGAAGCAAGACAAAAAACAGAAAGGTTGACAAAACTCTTGTAAAAGGGCGTGGGAAGAAAAAGCGTTTGAAACGTCACTATGATGTGTTTGACTATGAGGCGGAGGAGAATGAACTGATTGAGTCCAATCATTACCTGAAGAGTGTTAAGAAACGTCGATCCCAGTTGTCAAGTCGAGGTGCTGGTTCCTCCTCTCAGTCTGCAGGGAATCAGAAGCCGGGGCCATATCTCCAGATATCGCCAGGGGTTGAATCCTGTCAGGTTGTTAATGTGCAGGACTCAGGATTAGCTAACACTGACGATGGAAGGAAGAAGAAGAAGCCTGGGAGGAAATGTCCGGAGGTGACCCCCAGTAGCTTTGTGTTCCTACCATCTGTGCCGTGGCTGTGTGCGTTCTGTGGTCATACACCAAACTACGACTGTCTGGGAGATCTGTTTGGACCGTACTACCCTGAGGGAGCTCCCCCCCACAGTACAGACACTGCTGAGGCTGCTGCCAATACAGTGCCAGAGTCCGACAAGACATTGCCAAGCAGTAGTAAGAAAAGCCACCGAGCCAGAGCGACCGCTAGTGAGAGTCTCCGCTCTCCCGCTGGCAAGAGTAAACGCCGCAGTTCCCGGCCCAGTCAAGGAAGCGACCCTTCCCCCAGCACACAAGAGGTGTGGTTACATGAGAGCTGTGCCGTGTGGACCAGCGGCCTACACTTTGTGGGGAGGAAAGTGCAAGGACTGGAGGAGGCCATCGCTATCTCACAACAAACGGTACGCAATAGGGTAAATGCTGCATGGTAGTAAACATTGTGACAGTAAACCACTGGCGCAGGTTGACATTACATTGCTTCTGTTCTAATGATTGCAAGGCAGTTTCTTTGTAAACAGGCTAAAGCTGCCATCAATTCTGTTATATATTTCCCAACAACAAGAAGAAATCAAGGGATTTATATGAATCCAGTATAATTCCTATTTAACATGTTGAAGTGTACCGGGGTAGTTATTAGAGTGTAGTTATAAGAGTATCAGATACCTCTAGGAACTCTTTTACCAGTTTTCTTCCTGTTTCCATGGTTTCAGATTTGCACTGTATGTCGGAAGCCAGGAGCCACCATCGGATGTCTTCAGAAAAATTGCAGCCAGAAATTCCATTATTTGTGCGCCGAGACTAGAGGTGAGTGCCCTGGGACGGTAACTGGTTACACATGGGTTATACCAGCTTAGCAAGCAGTATTACTGTTATGTTTATCACTTGTATTACCCTTGTTATCTGTGGTACAATATTCAGTACAGGCAAAACGTAGACGTCATGGTAGTACAGTTTAATAGTAGTCCTGCACATAAGAACACACATTTGGTTTGCTATAATTGTGCACTTAATCATAATATGAAGATTGGTGCACATTCCATGCATTTCTATAGTGGAACTTTTCTCTGTAACCTGTACTGAGAGCCCAGTTACCAGTCGCCTGGTTTGTCTTTCTCTGCCCCCCAGACTGTCACATGGATGAAGAAAATTTCTCTCTGCTGTGTCCAAAACACAAGGTAAACTGCTTTCTCCTAGTGATTGAGTGTCTAAGAAACAGGAATATGGGAATATATACAATTAAGAGTTCAGTTCTAATCTTGCAATGTCCATTAAAGCCTTAAATGTTGAGAAGTACTCATTGGTAATATTTAAACTGTAAAGGAGTATGTCACACCACAAAATCGCAACAATTGAATTTGGGTTTCACATGTTTCATGCAGTATTCCAACTACCCTTGGCCATAATGTACCCTTTTAGCCAATCATATTACATGTATTAGGCCATATGAAAGCTTTGGCCAATCAGGAGGTGCGGCTGTTTTTGCACATATTCACTTTTCTTGGTAGTTTTGGGAAATTTTCCCACCAAGAAGTTTAAAATTTTCACTATTACAACATGTACAAACTACGTGCATGTCACCACATCTCCCCAGCAGCAGGCATGCTATGAGTATGATTGATGACATCTCGCACGCTTTACTATTTCAGGACAAGAAAGTGAGGATGCGACTGGTACCTTCCAGTCATGATCTCACCGAGCTGCAGACTTAGCAGTGGGAAAGCTGGTAAGGCAGGAAACCAGCAGGCATGCAATCTGGATTCATACATTTACAATGTTCATGTTAATAAGCTATTTGTATTTGTATTGGGGTCGCTAGGTAATATAGATTGTAATTCAGTTATATATGTATAACTTTCTGCTACTTAACTATTATAACATGACAGTAGGACATCATCATTGGTTACCATGGTTAAAGGCTGAAATGTGTAACAATGAAATATTTCCATATATTTAGCTCTGCTTGACTGCGACAGGTGTCAAGCAGGACACCAAGGTCCATGGACCTCTTGTTCTCCCATATCATGGGAGCCCACAATGTTAAATCTCAATGTTAAACTTCAAACTTCTTTAACTGCTATTACATTTAAAATTTCAAAATGAAATAAACATACTTTTGAGAGGACCATTCACAAGAACATCCAGAAAAAATTGGACCTTTTGTTAGGTTGTGCAAGAGTAAAAACGGCAGTTTACTTAGGATTACCTTCATGTTCCCAAAGTTCAGTTACAGTGAATTTGTATATAAAGACCACCCTAGGGACCAACAAAATGTAGTCCTTGTACTTAAGTGGTCTTTATATGCAGGTTCAATAACAAAAAGTATACCCCTTGCGACCTGTAAAGTGTGGTCTTTATAAGCAGATGGTCTTCATGTACAGGTTGTCTTTAGACTATGTATAGCGTCCACTGATACTGTGTTTGCTGGAACCAAGATGTCTCTTTCCGTTACAGGATTGTGTCCTAGCAACCGTGTCACCAAGCCCCTCCGCCCCCCGCCCCCCGCCCCCCCCTGTCAGTGGGTCCTGTGCTGGCTGTGATTTGGGGACCGGTACAACTCAGCTGAGATTATGTGTCTGTGGACTGTAGAGATTAGCTATGTAGAGAAGACTGTACCCAGTCAGACATTACACATGTAGACTAGTCTCCTCCATTTATTTCTCGGATGGCAAGGGTATTGTGGTAAATATTTCGTGAGTGGATCTTCCAGTTGATCTCTGGGGACAGTAGAACATCATTGTCTGTAGTTGATGTACCTGCCATATGTACACATATGCTCGTTTGTGTGTGGTTTAACCATAGTTCACCTGAAAGCACATAATTTTGTGACAGGTTAAAAATTGCCTCAAATCAAACATTTTGGGTCTTGGCGTACCGGTAAAGACAACGAAATAGGCTAAAGTTCCTGCCATTGCCAAAGTACTGCCTGTGGGTGTTTCACAAAAGAGGCTAACTAGGCTGACTAGTTATACTTAAGCAGGGTAAACATAGCCGGCTAACCCTTTACTAGTAGCCTACTAAGCCAGTTTCACAAAGCATTTCTTTGGCTGGCTATGTTTAGCCTAATATCAATTTGAGTGAGATGGAGAAGCTATTTGTGTTGCTAAGTAGCTGGTGAGCTGGTGATAAGCAAAAAAATATACATGATTCGGCATCAAATAAGTATTCCAAAATTAGGGGTTCTTAAAAGGGGTAAAAAAACATGCTGGGTACATTGAATATTATCTTTGGTCTAAATGTGAAATGTATTCCATTGATACAAAGAAAACTTTGCTTATATACTTTGTAAGGAAGGAAAGAAAGGAACTCAGAGTGTGTGTGTTTATATTTAAGTTAGACGTTCAGTGCAAACAGGTATGTAAGATAGACTGTGGCAGTGAAAAATAAGAGTAGATGGGGCTGTGACTATTGTTGGAGAAAAACGTCAGTGGGGTCATGTACCTTGACTTATCCCTTTGTCTTTTGTGTCTGTAATTGGGACAGCACAACCAGACATGCTACTATAATCATAGTGTGTTACAACGCACAGTAATAGCCTGGATGGAGTCAGAATTATTGTGATAGCCGGCATCATTCTACAGGAAAGTTCAAATATTTATATAGATTGCTATTGGGTTAATAGATTGTTAAATAATATACAAATGAAATGTTTAATAGTAAATTTAAATTAGCAGTACTGTGGTGACATTACTATGGAGCAGAGTGGATCTACATGTCTCTGTGACTTTGTTAACAAATGGACATAATATATTTATACAGATTTGTTTGGGAGCTGGATGTACAAAGATAAGTTCTCTAGTGTTAGTGTGTTGGTTTAATTATTGACTGTTGAGTTGCTTGGAAGTGTGTTGGGTGAATTCGAGGAGCGCTTCCAATTGAAGTTCCCAGCCTGTGCGTGATGTTCTGTTCTTGCCCTCAGTGTGAATTAGAAATGTCATCTGGTGTCCTGTTACTTTGTTCATTATAGTATGCTAGTAAAAATATGTTTGTATTAAATTAGAGAAAAAACACATTCAATAAAGCTGCCTCTATGTCTGCAACTTCTATCATGTGTTTTAACTTGATTTCTTTGGCGCACACACAATACATCTGAGAGGTTTCTGATGGAGAGCTGGTTTATAAACAAGGCCGAGTTAAATGGAATGTGGAGCCCTATGTATTAATTCATCAAGTTGGCCATTCATGAACTTCCTTTCATGCCAGCCAAGGTGTTTAAATTTAGGCTGTAATCTTTAATGTAGGTCGTTATAGGTCCACAAAGCAGGCAGTTTTCCCCTATGGAATAAATATTGCACCTCTGCAGAAGTCTGGCAGATGTTATCAATGCATAGTATGACGAAGCAGCAGCCGGTACGGATTAAAGAGAAAGGCAGAAAAGAAACCTACTTTAATAAAGCAGGCCAATACTTAAATATAGTTTTAAAGGCCTACCCCCTGGCCTCTGTCCTCAACCAAAAGTACAGTGAAACTTGCGCATATGGACCAATAAAAATGTGGTGCTTACACACAGGTGATCTTTAAAAAAACATTGAAAGTACAAGCCTGACAACCTGTAAAATGTGGTCTTTATAAGCAGGTGGTCTTTAGACCAGGTTTGCTACAGCTATAGCCTATACCATACATAAACGGCCATACAAAGTTCCCCCCCCACACACACACACACACACAAAAGCATATTGTTTTGTTTGAGCACCTATCACAAATACTATTTCTTGGCATTTAAAAGCTTGTAAAACACTAGGACTCTACATGGGTCCAAATAATTTAAGCTCTGTTCCACGTCACTTTTTATTGTCTTTTTCTGTGTCCCATGACACTTTTTATAAGAAATTTAATTCGTCACGTCACGTTTTATAAATATTTTATATATATATTAATAATGTAATTATATCTTATAAGACTTTTATGTCAATCTTCATTTTCTATAAAGTTTCAACGTCGATTCTACAATTTTTATAAGATTTTGACCTCACTTTCTACACTTTTTATCAAGGCTCACGTCGGATTATACAACTTTTAAAGTGGCTGTGTCACCCTTCGTTTTATACTCATGTGGAGCCCTAACACTGGTAAAAGTATTGCAGCGGTTTACATGGTTTATATAAAGCTAGAAAAGACGTCGACTTTCAGATTGGTTTCGTAGTGTAGTGGCTATCACGCTCGCCTCACACGCGAGAGGTCCTGGGTTCGAACCCCAGCGGAACCATAATTTTTATTTTCTTTTATTTTTTTTTTGCTCCGAACCTTATTTTTCCATTCATCTGAAAATATGTTTAAATATATGTAAATAAAAATGTGTTACTCTGACACCAACGTGACCAAATAACCAAGTAGTGCCAGTCCAGTGCGTCCATGTGAAGGCGTTTCAGCAAAGACGATACCTTTGCTTTGGTTTCAGCAAAGACGATACATGGACTATATATATCTTTGGTTTCAGTGAGTGATCGAAACAAGATATGGTAACGTTATGATCACTGATGATTAGGCCAATACCCCCATGCAGGAGGAGTCTTTTATGACTCGAGCTGACAGTCTCAATGGACTTAAGAGAAAGACCCCCCCCCCTTTAATCAGTGTTAATTAAACAAAAAAAATAGCCTAAACTTACCAACTAAATGAAAGCAAATAAAACAAAATGAAACAAAACAATAAAATAAGCTAAATAAATAAAAAAAAAGAAACAAATGACACGGAGAAGTATATTTGCCCGGTATATTTGCTATATTATTTTCTGTAGTTGTAATTTTTTAGGGACGCCCCATAAATTTTGAGACGGGGGTAGGGGAACACAGGTTTGTTTTTTTTTTTGTGTTTTTTTTTTTTTGTTGGGGTGGGGGTTATAGTTTGTGGGTCTCAGGAATGAAAAAAAAAATAGTTTGCTTTAGTTAGTGTTGGGAAAAAAAGTTTGTTGGCCAGAATAAGAAATAGCTTAATCATTTTGAAGAAAAAAATCGTCAAACTTAAAAAAAAAAAAAAGAAATGTGGGACTTGATGGTTCGACAAAATGATTTGTTTCTCTTTCCGGCTGGTGAAAAAAAGATGTGTTTCCCAACTGGCAAAAAAAAAAAAATTTTTCTCGCCCTCCCCCCAAAATCTATAATTTTATGGTGCTCCCTTGATTGGTCTTATGAAATTATGATACATGTAATTCTGAATCGAAACTGAATGGTACTGTTTGAAAATTTCAGTTCAATTCAAGCAAGTTAGAATTAACTTGGATCCTTATAGTGGCTATAGAATGGCCCAATATAAATTGTACTCATTTGGCATGTGGAAATTATACCAGTTAGTAATTTTAATGAATATTTTTTAATATTACAAATTAATTTTTTAATATTAAGAATTCATTTTCTAACATTAGGCATTAATTTCTAACATTAGAAAATATACCGTCCAATTTATATCGTGTTGAGAATTCATTTTCTAATAGGCCTAATAAAACACAGAATTTTTAAAATATGAATTAAGATCTCATTTTTTTAATATCAGAATTTCATATTCTAACATTAGAAGTCATTTTCTAATGTTCGGAAGTGAACTGTGTTATATTAAGAATTGAATCAATTGTTAATAAATATTTTTATCTTTTAGGAAATGAAAATTCTTAATACTAGAAAATTAATTATTAAATTCCATCTTAATACTAGAAAATGAAATATTAAATTTCATTATGGTAACCCCATACTCGAGTAATAATTCATATACATATACTTATAAAATGAAATTTATCCTATAGTTACAAAAAAATGGAAAAGTCTAAATGCAATTATAGGCACATACAAATATATCTCGGGTATATAACGAGAGAAACCATATGTAAATGTGGCAACAATTGAGCTAGGAAAAAGTTGAATTAGTATTTAAAACCCGGACTTCAAACCTTTATGAATGCTTTTTCGCCTGGTGCATGTGTATTCTGTGATCTCACCGTCCCGCCACTGTGACTCATGCTCTTGGACCGCATCAAATGTCT
>JAAUYG010014933.1_pt1 | contig 13071 bp, 8 predicted proteins | sample 7278091 | NCBI WGS metagenome assembly JAAUYG01 (sample SAMN14350201, study PRJNA611818) | marine sediment metagenome | isolation source: surface marine sediment (0.6m) | place: French Polynesia: Moorea | collected 2018-08
AATATTCGTAAAAAATTCAATTTGTTTTTCAAAAATGAAAAAAAAAAACGTCTGGACATATGGCCCAGGGGAAGCCACAACTAAAATTTGAAAGAAATCCGTGCATAAAGATCAGAGATAATCGATGCCACAGACGGACGGACGGACGGACCACGGACGACGGACGAATTTCGATTTCATGAGCTCTGCTGACATAGTCAAGCAGAGCTAAAATAAAATTGATTATTTTAGTAAAAAAAAAAAAAAAAGAAAGAAAAAGAAAGAAAGAAAGGAAGGTCGTCTAAAGATACAGGGATAGCTGCCTTTCCACAAAATTTGGCAGTGGCCCACTGGACGGTTACTGGGAAATGACGTTTTACGGACGACGGCGACGGATGCCTGCGCCATGACATTTACTAGCTCTGATGACATAGACAAGCAGAACTAAATACCTGAGTTCACGGATGCATGCATGACGATACTACCTAGATGTAGAGGCTTTCAGCTCAGTTTTGTGCTAGTGCACAACCGAGCTACTGTCTTGGCGCGAGCGTTCATCGTTCGTTCGCCCGTCCGTACGTAAAACCTTTTTTTTTCTCGCAAACTGTCACGCAGATTAACGCCAGTTGTTGTGGAAAAGTACTTGTCCATCATGTATTTAGATCATATTTTTTTTTCAGTTTTACTGTTTTAGCGAATTCTTTTCGTTTTCGTTAACATTAGACTCTGTGGGACGTTTTGTGACGCCAACAATCACCTCTGAACGTACACATCAGATTCACCCCCCCCCCCAAAAAAAAAAAAAAAAAAAATCATGTATACTTCTAGTGAGGCGGGCACCCCACCAAACTGTAAAATTCGGATTATTGCCAATTTCTTTTGGATCTTTTTTAGCGGGGGGGGGGGGGGTAAGCATGGTAGTCAATGGAGGTTATCAAATGTGCGATATCTTGAAAACAGCTGGTCGTAGAGCAAAACGGACCAAAATTCGGGCCTCAGTGGTTAGTGTATATTGCTACTACTTCTGCTGCTACTACTACTATACTACTACTACTATTGCTACTACTACTACTACTACTACAGTACTACTACTACTACTACTACTACTACTACTACTACTACTACTACTACTACTACTACTACTACTACTACTACTACTACTACCGCCACCATCACCACCACTACCACACTACCGCATCCACTAATTAGTTATTAGTACGGTTTAGAAATATATTGATTGTAAATGTGGTTTAACAAATGGCCTTTAATATATGAGCAAAATATATTTCAACAGTGCTGAGGGTAATACACTGGTAAATTCGTATGTTCAACCCAGTATTGCGTATTTTGCACTGGTAGTCAAATCAATAATCAAATTGGTAAGGTAATGACAGTTTCCTTTTATATTTCTAGGATAATCCACTGGAACAGTTTGTGGCTGTTATGAGATAAGATAAGATAAGAGTTGGGAGCTTAGAGCATATACATGTATGCCCATAGAATATACCGTTTCTATTTTTGTATGATTTATAAATATGCGCAGCGTTTCAGCCTCTGAAAGTGAACATGGAAATTTCAAGTTAAAAAATAAATGTTCTCCAACACACTATCTAGACGAATATTTAACATTTTTGTTTGCAGAATTCCAGGAGGACCCTTTTCTTTGTGGCATAGCGTTCCCCAGTAGCCGTCTTTCTGTGGTTTGTATACACACCACCACAAGCTACGGATATTTGGAGCGGTATATCAGCAGATGGGAGACCGTATTGATTTGCTCTGCTGTCTTCTGGCCGTGTTAGTTCTTCCACCACCATGAAGATTCTGTTCCTGTGCGGGCTGGTGATCCTGGCTAGCGGTAAGGATTGGAAAGCATTACGTAGAGTAAACTGCTTGGCATTTTGTTATTTTCGCAAATGGACATGAAACTTCTTCCTTGCAATTCCAGCCACGGATTCCTACAAGAAAGATGAAGTTGAATCGATCTTCCGGAAGCATCTACCAGTTGAGCACGAAGAACGTAAGTATACTGCTCAAAATATTTAAGGGATCAAAGTTGGCGTAGCATAATAAAGACATGTAAGGGGGGCAAAGTTCCAAACATTTAATGGAGCAAATTTAGCGTAGTTTATTGTCAAATCGGTGGCCACACCAGCTACTGATTTGACAATAAACGGTGTTAGTGTTTGGACGTGTTTGAAAGGATAAAGGTCATGATTGCGATGGCTCAGATACTTGTTTTGGGGTGGGGGTGGATTCCCCTCTGGTCGCAATGGCTCAGATACTTGTTTTGGGGGGTAAATTCCCCTCCGGGTTACGTAAAAAGTAAGTTTTGCTATTTTTTTCTGCCTTCCAACTGAATTATCAAGCGGAATGATTAGACTAAACAGGACTACGACCTGGAATGATTTTTGCCAAACTATATTTCTAAATATATGGCTTTGAAAGTCTGATCCCTTAAATATTTTGAGCAGTGTATTACACAGGTCTGTAAAACCAGTGTACTCTGTGGGCGCTCATGGGGACAGGCAGAACATAAATGAAGAAGAAAAAACTGTTTTTCAGTGTCCCAGAGGCTTGCATCTGCGCTGGAAGGCATCCCGGGGATGGCCCTTGCACTCAAAACCCCAGTAACTAACGTGACTCCACAGAAACTGGTCTCTTCCCTGGAAAGAGTTTTCCTCTCGATCGTAGACGTTACCGCTCCCTGCAAGCATGCCATGATGGTGCAAGTGATAACTGGTAAAGGTTTCAGAAATAAGACACGAACACGAATTTTGTGTAAATTTGCAAAGGGCTTTTTGTAGGTTTAATGGAAAATTTCTTCCCTAGGTGTAATCCGTAGCATGGTGTCCCAGATCCTATACATGTGCGTAAACAAGATCCCGATTCCAGCAGTAGAGGAGACGGTCACCGAAATAAAGGAGCGAATCGAGGCGAAGGTGGACGAAATCCTGGTGGAACAAGGCGGTAAGAGGAATTTAAAATTAGCAAGAGGAAATTTAAGCGAAATATTCGTTCGTGCATGCATGATAGGGAATTGAACGGCAGTGAAAGAGAACCTAAATTCCAGGAGACTGCCATTTTGAACGCTTGATGACTGTGTTGCCCGCGATGGTGGATGTGGAGGTTGCAAAGGAAGACACTCTGGCTGAACTCCTTAGTAACGTTGCAGTCTATGCAAAAGTGACTGTGCTGCCTCTGACAACTGGTGGCTTACTGCACTGTAACCCGGACAAGATTCCGGACGTACAGCGCCACCTGAAGCAGCTGGAAAGCTACATGGAAAATGGCTTCAAGGAAACCACGGACAGGCTTTCGAACGGCCCACTGAAGAAATCAATTGACGAGATCCTCGAGGGACCGTTGGGGAACATAGTCACAGAAGTGGAAATTCTGAGGAGGAAATTCCAGAAAGGGGAAGAAAGGGAAACCTGCATGCAGCCTTTTGGTACGAAACTTCATAGAGCCAGGTTATGAATTCCCTGGAAAATTGCATAAAATTCTAATCTGTTAGACCCTTAAGAGATATCTCTTATTAAAATTGGTAAATCTGGATTGCAGGGAGAACAATAATCAATGTGGTTAAGGATGCACAAGCGGTCAAGCAGGCGAGGCAGAGCGGCGCAGAAGAAAGGCTGTTAAAAATCTGTAAGTCACACGGGAATTTTGCGATGTAATAGCTGTGGTAGTCGGACAATACATTTATTGAGAAGATACGTTAATGAAAATTACAATTGCTTGTCAATCGACATTAAAACCTTCTGCCTCCCTTTGCAGGGCATCGCATGGTGGAAAATGGGCGTCCCGAGAAATTCATAAAGACTGTCCTACGCTTGTGAGTATAGGTTATCAAGAGTTTATTGATGGATATTTGGTTCTTGGTGGATGTTGGGTGCATATATAGTTAAAGGTATTATGTTATAAATCTATATGCGGTTCCAGCACGGCAATGCAGATCGCAGAAGAAACTCCTTCAATAAGGGACTTGGAGATGGCCTTGAAGACTATACCCACGATTCTGGACACAGAGACGGATGGACGGCCTTCTCTACCCTTCTATTAAAGGAATCTTGTTGATAGGTTTAGTTCATTAAAAGTTTGCAATGAATTCTCGCAAGAGTTGACAGATTTTTTTCTGCACAAAACTGGTTGTGTAGTGAAACCAGGCATCAATGGGAAAGTTAAGACTGCAAAGTTCCAAATTCCACAATATTTTCCGTCGCAAATTTCCCCATAGTTTTTATGGAAAAACTTTTCAATGTCCTACAATATATTATTTTCTTTTTTTTTAGCAAAATAGAAGAGCGCTAAGACGGGTAATGGGCCGTATTCCAGCCAGATAGAACTTCAGGTTGGATGAAACCTGTGGAGAGATCTCGACCCGGAGACTAGAGCCCGAAGAATGGCACATAAAAAGTACAATGGCATAATGTGGGGAGGGGCGGAGCGTTCTGAAATGTCAAACAGTCAATTGTTAGCGAAACTGAAAACAATTCGCAAAAAAAAATCTAAAGTTTTGAAAACTGAAAGAAATTATGGATATGGTGAATAGGTAGCTTTCCATAAAATTAGTCTTTCGTCCAAGCGGCGGTTTTTGAGAAAACAGAGTTGGCGAACTCAAAATTTCAAAAATCCTCAACGTGGGTTTATGAGGACCATTGTGAGGAAATTTCAGAAGTTTGAAAACTTTCGGCTGCGATTTGTAGGAGTAGCGTTTTGAAATTTTTGCTCCCATAGGGTCCCATGTTGACGAAAACGAAAAATATTCGTATTAAAAATCCCCCCTCCATTTTTTTTTTTTTTAAAGTCAGAGCGTATTGCCCAGGATAAGCCAGAACTAAAATTTGAACTAATCCGTGCATTAGGTTCAGAGATAATTGCGACACGGACGGATGGGCGACAGACGACTGACAAATTTCGATTTTATGAGCTCTGCTGACAGTCAAGCAGAGCTAAAAATCAGAAAATGCATTTTTTTTCAAAAAACGTCCGAGCGTATGTATGGCCCAGGGGAAGCATCAACCGAAATTTGAAAGAAATCCGCCCATTGGGTTCAGATAATTGCGACACAGACGACGGACGGACGGACGACAGACGACTGAGGAATTTCGATTTCATGAGCTCTGCTGACCTTGTCAAGAAGCAGATCTCAAAATGGTAAAAAAAGGAAAATTTAAAAAAAAAAATAATAATCTGAAGATATGTTGGATAGGTAGCCCCCTATGGTCTTCGCATGGTTTCATGCGTGCAGCGTTTTTTTTTTTCTGAGTGGACGGGCGGATGGACTACAGACCCCGCGCCACGACAGTAGTTCTGCTGACAAGGGTGAAAAGGGTAGTATTCAACAGCAGTTGAAACTGAGAAATCTGCTCTAAATGAACACATCGTCACAGGAAACATATAAACCGGTAAATGAATTTCAAAAGGGACACACCTGCTGTCCATACCTATGCATAATGTTTCTTTATTATCATATTTATACTATGACAGTCCAGAGCCACTGGCTTAGGTGTGACTAGCCTTAAATTGTACAAGTAATTACATCTATGTAGAATACATTGCCTGTACTGATAATGTGTACAATTTAAAAATAAATTACAACTACTACAAAAGGTAAGGGTCGCCAAACACCTAGCAGTTCCGGAAGCTAATTGCATATCCTCAAGGACAAACGGGGTAATTAAAAAAAAAAGAATTTATGAACGTAGTAGTAGATAGGTTATGTTGTAGTAGTAGTTTTATTTGAGAATGTACATGTACAAGGAATGACATCAAGTAAAATATGCAATATGATCGTAAAATGTTCGTACTGTGGTTCCTTTCCTGAGCCTGGGTCAGGCTGTCAACTTGCGAGTGATGAGAACACGTCGATACGTACAGTGTATACCCCGCTACATGTACATGTAATCAGGTGTGAGGGTTTGGTTAGACCATTCATATTTCGAAACGATCTAAGACCGCCAAACAACGTGTGTTAGTATTGGATGGATTAGTCTATGTACTGCCGATGTGCTGTATTTATTCATATGAAATCCTCGTACATGCGAGAGCCTAAAAATAAGCTACTCGGTTTACCTGCATGCCATACCAGAAAAGATCAAACATCGTGTAATTTTTGCATTTATTCAAGGCAGTGAAGCGCGAAAACGTACATAGAAAAACATACATTACAATGAATATATAATGCTGTAAAAGTATATGTAAAGTAGTACACGTACAAAAAAGCATTACACTGTCAACAAAAGAGATTCAATAGTCGAGTGTAACACATACGACCACGCGAGCATCTACAGTATAACTTCGTTTTGCTTATGCGTAATTGTACTAAATGAGCGCCTTGCATTGCTAGCATTGTATGAAAAAGTTCAATAGGGTGCGCAAAATAAGTTGCTATTCATATCATATTCATATACTATTCAAATCTTTTCGAGACTACACCCCTCCTTGGAAATGATCCAATATACTACCCGAGCTCAGTCGATGTGTGAGTAAATATCAGTGGACATTGAGTAATTGAGTACAAGTATTCCAGTTAGTGTTACATTTGATATAATCAGAGTTATACACACTCAGCAAAATTGGTTGTCATAATTAGTATTTATAATATTTGTATATTCCTAAAAAGTTCCCAATGAAACTTTATCGAGTAGCAAATATAAAACAATGTTTGCGAGTCTTTAATTAGGTGTATTTGAGTTACTTAACCAAAACCTTGAAAATTTATGAACAAAATCTCATGCCTTTCTTTTACGAATGATATATATAAAGATGCATGCGACAACCATTTTGGGCGATAGTGTAGTATCTACGGAAGATTTATAGTGTTAAAAATAAATATGCATCTTAATCTTAATTTAACCCCCCCCCCCCCATATGAACACTTGCCTGTCGTTTGAACGTTCAAGATGATTGGACAGCGAATATAACGCGTATTTAAACAAGGCTACAGTAAAATGTATTTTACACCACTTTTTATGAAGGTTACAGTATTAGGTCATAAACAATGACTTTTTATGAAGGTTACAGTATTAGGTCATAAACTATGAGTTACAAATTAATACTAGAAAATGTAATTATGTAGTCTGTGACCCTGTGATTCTTTGGCACTGGTACAATACTTGTGTTTACTAAATTTAATATATGCATGCCCACCTGCTCAATATCCAAGACTTTCGAAGTTAATTCAAATGACTCGTATACGATAACACTAACCAATAACTTGGCAATCATTAGATGTTTGATCATAACATTGCATTAATCAGGTAGCAGTGATATACCTAAACCGTGAAAATAGAGCACAAAGTACATATCTATGACGTAACTAAGTATGTACATAAAACGTATGTGCTACGCCTATTCTTTGACTGGGTGTATACAATCAATTGGAGGCGGCACAGGGTATATATATAGCAATTTTCAGGTAGCCATCGAGTTACTAACGTCTAAAAGCAGCATTGTAATATATACAGGATAAATCTTTGGTAGAAAGCTGCAAATGGCATAGGACAGAAGCTCTGTGCACTGTACAATACATAATCTCAGTTTTGCTTTGGAGATGGGCCCTCAGCGATCTTACAGTAGAGACGCTGGGTGCCGAGTGTTGACATGGAAGGCATCTATAGAGGCACTCGCAAAACTACAATACTGGACTCGTAAATGTGCACAGAATATTAGGCGCTTTTTCGCCGTTTATGCAGGACAGTTTACAACCCCACTGTACAAGTTGAGAGATCGAGGTAGGTCGGAATCATCGGAATGTTTTGACACCAAAGCAAAGCGAGCAATAATACATGTACGTAAAGTGTCCACCATAGCCAAATTAAACTATGTTACTAAATTCTATATTTGATACACTAAATACATGTCCGTATACAAAGCATGATCCTGGGCTGTTGCTAGCACAATAATAACAGCTTTGAATCCATTTCAATTTCTCCAGAATATTATGACAGTCCACGATTCAGAGCATATTAGATCTACAAGTTTTGCTATGTACGTATTCTGGCTACGCAAAATACCCGTACCCTAAACCAAAGTACATGTATACACATAAAGCAGTACAGAAAGAAGCACAATGAACCAGTACAGTGAAAAATAAAATACAATAATACTTTAAGTTTGATAAATATACAATTTAAACAAGTACAGCTTAATTACAAAAAAAGCATGACCACTGTAAATGGCTCGTTACGTTTACATCAGAATACTAACACTGCCTTTTTGGCACCACAGACCAAGCTACATTCACGACACTGAATAAATAGAAATAAATATAAATATTGTTTTGTGGAGGTATGCGTCGCTGTATATCGCAGTCTTTTTGCAGCAAGGCGTCGCTCTTTGAGATATACGCTCCTTATTAACACGGACCGGAAGTGAGTCTTACGTCATCTATTGCGATATCTCCCGAGAACTCGTTTCCTCTGATGCCCATAAATTGCAGCTGGAATTAAAACAAGAATATCGTTTGATCGAAAGTTGCAAACACGCTTTGCTGTTCACCCTAGTGTCGCATATATACTCCGTAACCGTGCGTGGCTCGCTGATATATCACATACCTCAAGCATGTGGAAAAGGCAAAGCAACAGGTGAACTCGATTTCCTATTATAGACATAATTTTTACTCAGAGGAATATCATTCACACATTGTTCTACATGGGGAAAAAGAGAATTATATGAATGAAATATTGCTTTAAACAGCATGAACGACAATAAATGAAGACTTCAGGCCAAATAAAAAAGATGCAACGTTTGTATAAGTGGTATCTATGTTCTCCAAAACTCGTAACGGTAACTGAAAAGTGTTTCAAACTTTCTCCAAAATCCATAACTGTAATTGACATGTATTTTCGAACTATTCCAATTCCTTAATTAACTATATTTATAAACCGCCTTTTAAGGTAGAACCTTTCTTGGTTCCCTACCTGATCATTGATTCCCATATCCACATTAACGGCTGCCTCGAACCAAATGTTTCCGCGGTCACGTGACTGTACCCACGCTGTGCGGGATTCCCCCATTGCCGTTATCCTCTGCAATACCAGCGTGTCCACGTGGAAGCCGTACATGTGGTACGCGAAACGTACACAATACCGACCACCGACACCTAGCCTTGGCACCGATATTCTGAAAACAAAAAGAGTTCCAGACGATCATGTTTTGACTCAACAATTTATGAGAGGAATGTGAAGTTGCGTTGTTGCTCTTTAATTAGTATCACCTACATTTACGAAGTATCGCATATCCGGATTTTAACACATATACACTGTATATGTATGTTAAGCTTGCTCTTGTTGCGTTGATCCTTTTCTCGCCTGTAGGAGTCGCTCAAACTGAAGCTTAAACAGCATTTCGTCGGCCAAACTGGTCCTGACGTAATATCCATCGGCAACTTCTATTAGAATTGCTTTGCGTAATGTTCACCAAAAGCTTAACTGGTTGCATTTTCCTAAATAGAAGTCTTATGTAAATCACGTGCACAGGTCCTGACATAACTGGCCCAGATTTTGCCACTGTCCAACCGAGTGACAGGACGTTAACTTAGACTGCCCAATCCTGTGACAGGACGTTAATTTGCAATGTCCAGCTATGGGGGAGGACCCTAGATTAAGGCTAGATTACACTGGCCATGAGGAACTTGGTTACCGTGACTTGGTCACAGATAGAACAGAACTTACATGGCACGGTCTCCGGGCCTTCGTGGACTGCTAGCCTCGATATAGATGTAATGATCTCCGTGTGAAGCATGATCCGGCCCGGTTTCACTTGATGGAGTGGTTCCAGACTGAACCGTCCAATCAAAATTATCCAAACGAAAGTCCTGGATCATTCCACAGAAACGATCTTCTGGATCTTCGAAAGAACATTCCCAGCTTGGCCCGTGAGTTATCGGCCCCGAATCTACAGGGATAGAACAATGTCTAATATTAGTGCATGTATTAATAACTAATTGCATTACCGCAAGAAATTGATATGCCCTACACCGCAAAGTAAAGGGTTTTTCATACGAAGTACAAAATAATGTACATTGTAATTCATCACCCTACCCAGGTCACACATAAACTAATGCCAAATTCCTATAGCTTAAGCTGGTCATTTTCGCTCCGGTATTTATATTTTAATATGGCGTCTCTCATTATCGGAAAATGAGAGTGTACCGATGTTTTACTATCATACACATGTGCTGACGACGAAGTCCTTTACCGTTCAGACGTCTAAGTCCCTCCACTTAATTTATGTCCCAGCTTCGGTCAGCCTTAGCTGTTGCACGTACACTCATTTAAATACAAGTTATTGAATATCGTCTTACCGGAGCTGCACACATAGTCGCGGAGAAGCACACCAACTGCGTCAAAATTTCCACTTGTCAAATCCTCGAACCCGTTCAGGCGCAACACATTGGCTGAGTCCCCGGCGATTCCCTCGGCTTCCTCCCAGTTCACCGTCAGTCCGACGCCGATAACGAACAGCTCTATCCCCGCCTCGCGTGCTCGGTCTGCCTCGGGGATCGTCTGCTCGGCGTTGATGTTGGCTTCGCCGTCCGTGATAAGAACAGCGACCTTCCGAGCATCCTCTCGGCTACCTCGGCCGGGTCCGTACACTTCTTCCCGCATTACCCTGAGGCCATCCGGGGTATTCGTCCACTGGTCTTTCCAGTGGATGCTCGCCACGGCTGATTTCACGCATTCGTCGTCCTGGCACTCTGCCAAGCCAAGCTCCAGCGTCCCCTCGTTGCCATAGGAGACGACCGCGAACTGGGTGTCGTCTGGACCAATCGCAAGCCGGGAAGCCATTTGCCGCAGGAACGTGATAACCTTGACCCAGTTTGCTTCCATGACGCTGCCGGAGGAGTCGAGGACGAAGGTCAGGTCCAGCAAACTGCATTCTGGAAACAGTGTTAGTTGTGGTTGTCAACCTGGGTATGGTACTGTACTAAATTGTGATACTTTTTTATTCAGTAATAATGGTTGGTTAGGTATACATATAGCTTTACAACAGAACAATCAACAGCGCCAGCAATTATCGGAATAATAAAAGACCAGTTCAATTAGTTGTCTTTCCTGCAAAAGTAGTAGTTGCGGCAGCAGCAGCAGCAGCACCAGCGCCACCACCACCACGACCACCTGTAGCAGCAGCAGCAGTAGCAGCAGCACTAGTAGTGAGTAGTAGTGAGTAGTAGTAGTGGTAGTAGTAGTAGTAGTAGTAGTAGTAGTAGTAGTAGTAGTAGTAGTAGTAGTAGTAGTACGATTTAGTCCTATTTAGTCCTAAATTAACACTTACTGTCAGTAATTGCAACTGTGGTCTGTGCAGAAGTCGTCGCTATTGTAGTCATTGTTGTTGGTGGTGGCGCCGTTGTTTGGGCTGCGGCTGTTGACGAGACTGGGGCCGAGGACGTGGACTGCTGAGACCCGGATGTAGATTCTGATTGTGTAATGGGTGGTGCAGCAGTGGTCGCCGGTTCTGAAATTGGAAAATTGACGTTTTTATGGTATTCGTAGAATGTGTCCACATGTTATTCCATAACCTATTCTATGTGTATTATTATGTGTACTATTCTAACGTACAAGAACAACTGTTACTACTACTACTACTACTACTACTACTACTACTACTACTACTACTACTACTACTACTACTACTACTTCGAGTTTAAAAAAAACCCAACACTAAATAGTTGTTTAAAGAACTGACATTTGTGTGCCATATTAAGGAAACACCAGTTTGTCCTGAGATTATTAACACAGCCCATGCCCAATTACGGTGAGATTCAATAATAATCAAGTACCTGCAAAGTAGGAAGCCCTGAAGCCCTTTCTCGCGGTCTCAAATGGAACACTGAAATTACTCTGGAACACAATCACCATCTCCTCGCTCTCACTGCGTATGGTCACACCGGGGTTGTCATAGCAACAGAACCTGGGAGCGAGGAAATGTATGTGGTAATAATACAATAGCGAGAAATGACTTCACTCGCAACAGCACAATATCGTCAATATATTTTGAAATATCTCTCAACAGCTCAGCCCAAGATAAAACACTTTAAAAGTTATTTGGGAAACCCAGATGAACCATGTAGAATTACAGGTAGATGTAGAGTTCAATCAACCGGCTTCGTTGTTTTCTCACACACAGGTACATGTAATATTTTCTGTATTCTACAGATAGGCGTTAAACAAATTACAAAATGTACGTTCTGCTCTGTACAATGTACCTTGGTCCTGCAAGCCCAAGGTTGGAATAGCGGACTTCAACCCAGTGGTGACACTGGTATTGGTAGTAACAATAGACCCCAAAGTCCCCCTCAAATGTGAACACGACACGATGACCGCTGGGTGCCTGGAAAATCATACAATTAGACACGAAAATCAGTCTTTTTCATATTTTAATACAGAAATAGAAGTTAGATTTAATCTGTGTCTATACATGTAATAACAGATGGCAAGAGATAGGTACATGTAACTGTAGTAAGAGGCCCAGTGGCATTTGCACTCAGCTTGACCTTTTATCAGATAAAAGCAAAACTAGGCTCATGCCTATGTAGCTGAGATGACTTGTCTTCATGGTGGCGTAGTTGGTTTTTTTATTTATTATTATTATTATTATTATTATTATTATTATTATTATTATTATTATTATTATTATTATTATTAAATTTGGGAGGTCTCCAAACAGTAATAGCCTGTATCTCCCAATACTACAATATTTATTGTGAAGCCTTAGTTGAAGTGGGAAGAAAAGTATGCAAGAAAGCAGGCTTGGAAATCATGTTAACATCGGGAAATTGTCACACCAAAGTGCTCCGAATGATCCCAAGCTGAACTCAACGATCGAACATGAAAGCTACACTACATACATATGTGTGTTGCAAGTCACTTCGGTCCATAATCAGCCGTTTTGCAGATATTCTCTGTTTTAGCATTTTACCATTGACCCCCATGCTAAAAGTAAAATGTAAACACAAGCAGATACAAAACGCAGGATATGCTTAGAGAGAGAGAGAGAGAGAGAGAGAGAGAGAGAGAGAGAGAGAGAGAGAGAGAGAGAGAGAGAGACCTGAACAAACAGTGAATCGCCAGCAACACTCGGGGTAGC
>JAAUYG010102388.1_pt1 | contig 13071 bp, 8 predicted proteins | sample 7278091 | NCBI WGS metagenome assembly JAAUYG01 (sample SAMN14350201, study PRJNA611818) | marine sediment metagenome | isolation source: surface marine sediment (0.6m) | place: French Polynesia: Moorea | collected 2018-08
CAAGTAACGCTAGACAATGCGGCATGCTGCCGCTTTATATACCAGTATAATGCGGGGTTTACTTGTGAAATGCGCGATTCCCGCATCCCGCATGGGTTTCCCAATCCCTGAAGGGATCAAAGTTAGTGCAGCATAATAAAGATATGCAAGGGGGCAAAGCTCCAAACATTTAAGGGAGCAAATTTAGCGTAGTTTATTGTCAAATCAGTGGCCATACCAGCTACTGATTTGACAATAAAGTGTTATAGTATTTGAACGTGTTTGAAAGGATAAAGGTCATGATCGCAATGGCTCTGATACACTTGTGTTTTGGGGGCGATTCCCCTCTGGGTTATGTTTTGCTACTTTTTTTCTGCCACAACCGCATCATCAAGCACAATGATTCGACTAAACAGGACTACAATCTGGAAGGATTTTCCCAATATATTTTCTAAATATATGGCTTTGGAAGTCTGATCCCTTAAATGTTCTGAGCAGTGTAGATTCCCTAAAGGAGCCCCTCGACACTGTCAAAACTAAAACATACCAAAAGCTGACAAAAATTATTTTGGAATTTCAATTAATATTATTTTGCTTGGTTTATTCATGTACACAGTGAAATAATACCTGTGGTCACCATGCACTTTAAAATGGAGATATTTGTAAAATACACACGCACAAGAAAACATTGTTGTGTTGACGAACCCTCGACACAGATTCTCTAGCTGACGAACACAAACCCTGGACAAGCGAACTTAGCCTGCCCGTGAATTATACCAAGGTCTTGCGTATACCAGAAGGTCTTGCATATACCAGGGGTGCAGAGAGCAGCCTCCCCGTGGCGCACCCTGGGTATCAGATCTTGTCGGACATTTTGTTCAGACTTAGCCTGATAGCGAATGCTCTCACACAGTGCAGTGCTTAGACTGTCGTGACTTGAATTGACGTTGCAATCGTTATCACCTGTTTTGGCACGGTATGACCCATTTGATGTTAATGTGCCGTTAAACTTTGATAAGTTCTCACACTCACTCACTTGCATATACCAGAACAAGAAATTTCCATACATCATGTACATGGCCTCATGTTTATATATTATAACGGCCAATCCAGACAACCTGCTCAGTTTCAAATACAGTGATGATGGTCATCAGCCTATGTACAGTAGTCCCTCTATTTTCCAACCCTCTAAGACTAGTGACCATGAGATCAATTAAGTTGGTTCCAAAACCAATCGTTGTATATTACTGAACATTTAACTTAAGACCACCTGCCATAGAAGACGTCACTTCTCTAATCCTATGGGTGGTCCTAAAATAGAGGGATCCCTGTACTAAAAACTTATACACATGCTCGACTTCAGTGATCCTGATGCGAACTTATGTGTCCGTGCCAGTAAGCTGCATCTTTGATAACACAGAGGCCAAAAAGAGAAAAAAAAAATCCTGAGACAACCTACCTTGTATATTCTTGCTTTCACCATGAAGAGCTCTATCAATGTGACTGTGTGTTCCAAGGCAGTGTTGATATATTCCATGGCTTTTTCCGCTTGCCTCAAGTGGTCGAAGTGTTGAGCTAGATAGTAGTATGTCCACAGTAATGAAGTAGGGCTTTCCTGTTCACCATTGTCTGGAAGAAAGATTTTTTTAACAAATTCAAGTTTTCATTGAAACATCAGGGTTAGGTAAGACCTCACAGCTGAACCCTTTTCTCTGGACGAGGGAAAAGTTATATAAGATTTTCCCAATGGTGCACAAATAGGCATATAACACAAAGGTTTTCCCATGGCACAAGAACTTGCATTTGAAGTTATTCTTAATGGCTGAATGTCAGATGTGCTGACAATTATGATACTAACCACCCACATCAACAAGGTTCACTGAACAGCGTTAATGGCAGTTTAGCACGAGTTGGGTGCATTATGATCATTTGCATATTTTCAAGCAGCTTTGATCACCATTCATGAGCAAGCACTAAATGTGCCATTCACACAAGTCCCAGGGACATTTTAAAGCTTCGCTCAACTTCAATACTTCTCTAACAGTAATCCATCGATTTAGCATGAACAGGTGTATATGATATTAACAAGACAAACACACCAGTATTCTTGATTAAGCAATTTCAACACTATATCCTGTACAGGCCTACACTATAATGCCACAGAATTCGGGAACTCCGTACAAAAGTCTCTTATTAGAACTCACCTTCTTTTCCAAACACTCCACTCTCCTTTAAGCTTTCAGCATATCCTAAGGCTAATTCTTCAAGGGTTTTCACCTAAGCCATGAAACAAAACCAGTCATTACTAAACGGCTAGCATGGCCAAACTTGGGTGTAAGCATCTATGAATTCTATATTGTTTTCAAACTGGCTTTGACATTAATTAATATATATAGCTGCATACTTACACCCGAGAAATTTCGAACCTATTGATACTCGATAGATGCAACCAATGACCCATGTTCACCAATGTGGATATTGTGGACAATTATATCATCCAATGTACATCATGATAATGGTTTGCATCGAGTCTAAGTGCTGTACTAGGCTTTGCAGCTTATATGGTATATATTATGTACATATTCTAAGAGATAAGATTTATAGGTGTAAGGTTCACGCAATTCCATAACAAAGATGTATCACAAAGAATCTAAAAGTCAGGATAAAGTAAATGACTGACATAAATGCATCCAAAAATCTTGTGGGCACTTACTTTTTCTGGATCACAGTATAAATGTCGTAAGCTAACAAAGAGTGGAGGCATGCCTTTATGCAAGGCCTGACGCATGATTTTGTCAGCTAAACGTTTGAAAGTCTCCCCTGGAAATGGAAGTTGACTATAATTTTCACTTGCAACATATGCATGCAGAAAAACATCATTAAAATAGTCTTCAGAGAGGCAATATCTTGCAACCTGATTTGGTATATATTATAACACATAAATGGGAGGTGACTGGATCACCCTATCAGTATTCAACAACTCTTTTTTAAAAGTTTTTAAAAAATATTTTTTTCTCCTCAGAATGGACTACTTCACACTAATTGTCATGAATATGATGCCCAGTGCCATCCAAACCTACCTAAGATGCAGCATTCTTTCGGAGTATTTTTCCAGTCATTTATAGTTAATGTACAAACTGCTCAGTGGTGCCTTGTAAGACAATAAAATCTTGTATATTACAAATATTATAGGAACGCGCACACAATGAAACATTACCTTCCACGATACTGACGATCAACGTTTAAAAAGCTATTGGATCAAGACTTAAAAGGCCACTGCTGGAGTTCTCGAAAATCCTTGACCCAAGTCACTAATCTGTGCAATGTGACTGGCTAAGAATCTGACATAACTCAAAGATTAGCCCAAGTATGCTATAATAGAGAGTTTCACCCTGTGAGTCTGTAACAATTGTGGGTTGCAGGTTACAAACTAGATTCTATGTACATAGGTCAAGTGGTCCATTATGTTTCAACCAGAAATATCTCACCTGAGCTAAACTTGAGTGGCAGTAGTTTCGGTGCATGAGCTCGTGGATATGACTCAGTTGCATCCTGGTAAATCTTGATGCGTGCGTCTTCCGACTCTGAAAGTAAAAGTCCCAAGTGGTTTTGATTTTTTTTTTCGCCTTTCAATCCAGAATAACAAACATCCTCACAATAACACATGTCAGTACATACAAATACTATGCACGTATCAAAATAAAACGCAGTTCCTTCTGCAAAAATTCTTCCATTAACTGTGGGAACTGGCAACAGTTTACTTGTGCTTTAGTTGACTGTTTTCGAAGCTATATACTCTTAAGATATCACTGAATTTGACCCACATCAGTGCGTTAACATTTGTAGCATCTCCACATTCGACGATTAAATTCCTAAATCATTAATTAGCTATGAAAACCAGTGCGTACACCCCATAAAGACTGAGCCGCCACACAGAGGTCTGCACCATGTTACAGGCCTGCAGTCCAGAAGCTAAACTGATTCATTGATTCAATTTAATCTTGGTGGCTGGCTTCTGGATAATACAGTTGGCAGACAGGATGTTTCAGAAACCCAGGAGAGCAAATATTCACCTGCTCCCTTCGAACAATCCCAAGGGGTCATCAAAGAGGCTCAAAATCATAGATAGTTCCATAATGTCCCGACATTTATACACTCACCACGTTTAACCGGTTCAAAACTGATGCAGGAGTTTGATACACTGGCCTGCACCAAGTTGTTTCACCAGATTATTCCATACATGTGGTAATGTTTATGTACATGTATATACAAACCACATTTAAACAGTTTTAAAAGGGATCCAGATGATTTTTATATACTAACCCACACCAAGGGCTGTCTCCAGATTATGGTAAGTGGCCCAGTTTTCCGGATTCCTGTCCAGCAGGCTCTTATACAGTGTAACGGCTTCCTCTTTCTTACCCAACTTCATTAACAGATCCGCTGGAAATGGAAACGTGGATGACTCAACCATTAAACGTTTACAAACTCTAATATCAAAGTGTATGCTGTGTGTACAGACCAGTAAGTATGTGGTAAGTGTGTGAAAAGTTACAAACAACACATTATGATTTGATTTTCTGATTTTGATGATCAATACATTTGAGTAAATTTATTGGCGAGAAATCAGGATGCATCAGTATAAAGTATCATCAGGCTTCCCTGGTTTGAGTACATGGTGGGAATCTGAAGGATCTATTGTAACACATCATGTGCATCTTCGCCAAAGAACTGATCTTGTATTATAGCTCAAGACACTCAAGCATTACAGATGATGAAAACAGGTAACTACTGTACATAAAAAAGTCCATTCACAAGTGAAATGGCATTTTGTAAAACAGCTGATGTGCCCATTACGCAATACCATTTGACCCTGACCCTGACATTCCACAATCTTTAAAATATTCACAACACTACAGACATGTATGCGGCAAAGTAAATGAAGAACCACAGGGCCTTGTATTTAATATTAAATGGGAGTGGGGGATTTAGAATTCGGAGAGTTTATAGTGCAGGCTTGATGACTACACTGGACTTACCCGTAGGACAATCAAACATTGTTACAACTACATGTACTTTTTGACAAACATTTTAGTCTAATTTTTATTCTTAATGAAAATGTATACTAGTATGGGTGTACACAGCTATGGCTGTATATTGTTTATAAACTAGCAACGCAATCTCAAACATGGTGTGCTACTTATTGGTACATAAACTGTCCATGACTGTCACAGATATCAATCGGTGACTTGTTGCCGTCTCCTTCAAATCAGTTACTCCTGTTTGAAGCTAGATCCCCAGTAAAGTTATTCCTTTAAGATGCATCAGTATAAAGTATCATCAGGCTTCCCTGGTTTGAGTACATGGTGGGAATCTGAAGGATCTATTGTAACACATCATGTGCATCTTGGTACTTGGAACTAAATGCAACTAACATTTAGAAACAAAAAAGCAACCATTGCTGCTACACTGCCTGAGAAGTTTTATACTGCAAAAAGAAGCCATAGTTGAGCAGACAATGAATTAAAGAAAGTCACTGGAATGTGTAATGGCCAGAAAAAATTTCAGATAAAGAGTAAATCCGTGGTTGAAAAAGATCAGGCCAAAACACGCCTATAGTCAGAATGCAGTAAATGGCAAAATCCTACACTCGGCCGCATGTCCCACAATTCCTGTACCAACCTTTCCTTTCCTGCCATTCCAAGCGATCTAGTATTTGTTTGTCGTGTGTTCCCAGGTAGTCGAGACCCTCGCTATAAAGTTTTGCTTCCAACATCACAGAGTTCTGGTACAGCAGCATCTCACTGTGCTCATAGTCGAATGGCTTCACCTGGAGCAAACACGAAAGCAATGCCACAGCTGGAATTCTCAAAAACATCGAAGTCTAAATTTTGAAGTCATTCTTAGCCAGTCATATTGTTCAGATTACTAGTAGTGACCTCAAACATACTTAAGTCTTTACTTAATACTTAAGTTTGACTTATGTCAAGATTCTTGGCCAATCATACTGCTCAGATTACTAGTAGCGACTTTTTAGTCAAAACTTAGACATAAGTATATTTGACAACCCCAGGCCTGGATTTGTCACTATTCAATGAGGCATGATTCACATAAGGAAGCATTAATTTCAATACATAGTCAAGATGTAATGATTAATTGATAAATCATCGCATTAGTTCACCTTGGGTGTTAAATATTATTAGAGTAGACAGGAACTTTTTTACTATCTAAAATTAATATATGCACAAAAAATATTTTCCAGGATGAGATACACTGTTGCAGATTGGCGAGGATAAGATAAATTGGGAGCTCTGGGAGATCTGTACCAAATGTAAAATGGGCTTAATATTTGATATTGAATATTAACGTCTGAACATCTTTCTATTAAACTAGACACCACTGAAACAGTGTGAAATTTCGAATAACGATTCATCAATACTAACCGATTAAAACAACAGCTAAATTTTGATTAGTAATTAGGCTTCCATTTATGCCACTGCCATCAAGATATCAAACGCAGCATTTATACAGTTATTCTCAATTCTCTGTTATTCTCATACTCTCAATGTTATTCCTTACTCTGTTAAGGAATAACATTGAGAGTAATTACTTCAACATCAACAATTTTGATTCAACATGGCTTTCAATATCTGGCCAACTGAAACCCTGGAATCCAATATTTTCTTTGGAAGAAGTGCTCAGACCTGCTGGGTTTTTCGAAATTCTTCCAGAATTCTTAGCGCCATGTCGTAATCCTGCAGCAAGTGATATGCCATTGCGTAGCCGATCCAGGAAGCCCTCTGTGCAGGTCGTAGCACTAGCAGCTGATAGCGTGTATCCTAGCAAACAAAAGGAACTTAATAATATTTTACATATTTTTTTTAGCATAAATGCAACCAAAAGCACAAAGGAAGGTAGGCTTATGGATTTTATGATCTTGCTGTGCCTCTGGCCATTTCACTTAAAGGCTAAGTTCTAAATTAGCCCACATCTTCTGAGTCTTAACAAACTACTATATGCAGACATGTGCATTTCTGACTACCAGAACAAGGTTATCTACATGTCAACCTCAAATAAACAATATCTTTAGTACAGAGAGCACATACCAATACATCTGCCTTATACTGAATTATTTGATGATATAAGCCTCCCCAAAAACATCCTTACATGTATTAGTTAACACATTTTATACTGTTTCACTGATATGGATTCAGGTATCCCAGGAAATGAATGAGATTGAAGGTCAGGGATTTAATAACTCTTTTTTTCGGTAAGAATCTGGAGCAGCAAGTAGAAAGTTTCAGTCTAGAGAAGTCAGTCATATACCCTGTAGCCTTCAAGGTCTCGCATCTGTATCTGAAGCAAGGACAGGTCCCTAAGAATCTGAAGGTTGTCCTGAAAAAAAAAGATACCATTTTGTCAGAAATCTGCAGACATCAACCAAAAGACAGACAATTATCAGTTTAAAACATACTAGCAGGACACCTACTAACAATGCAGAAAGATGGGGAATCAAATCATCTTCTCATATGCACACAAACTATTACTACATTTGAGAGAGAGAGAGAGAGAGAGAGAGAGAGAGAGAGAGAGAGAGAGAGAGAGAGAGAGAGAGAGAAAAGAGACAAGAGTGACAGAGAGGAAGAAGAGAGAGAGAGATCTAAACTGAAATCCGAGACAAATAGAGTATTTACCTTATCCCACTTGAGTGCATTCCTGTAGCATTTGATTGCTTCATCGTATTTTCTGTCCGATCGTTGTAACAACCCATAGACATGCCAACAAACATGGCTTTTCAGATCATTACGCAGTCCCCGCCTCACATAGTCATACGCTTCCTCCTTACGTCCCAGGCAGTTCAATGTCAGACCTTTCATGGCAAGTGTTTCTGAAAGTGGGAGAAGACATTATTCTGCAATGACCTGTACCACGAGCTCTGATCATTACTGTGCCCTACACCAAATAATTTGTTTACCTAATACTCTTAGATACTTCAAGGAGAAAAAACTTATGTTCCATTTTTTTTTTCTTTTTTTTTTTTTTTGGGGGGGGAATCCTGGTTGTTACTAGGTTATTACATGTATTAAATATGTATACCACATATCACCTGGGAAGGTAAGGCAATAGGATTCTGCATGACATGGCATACAAATTCATAAAGGATCTCTAACTGCTAACTGCCAGCCTCATTTACTAAATATCCAGCTAGTCATTTGAAAATTGCTTGAAAATCACACAAAACTGGGGTTTAAACATTTGACCAGTGACCATGATCAGAAAGTCAGCAGATCCCCATACTTTTCACTAAACTGATCTTTACAATTATAATTACAATTGACCACTCACCTCCATGTTCGCAATATTTTGGTTGGGATAAAATCTGCTTTGCAAATTTTAACCCATTCCTGTATTGTTTGGATTCGTAACATTTCTGAGAAAAGAAGGATGCAGATAATGTAGAGACAACGGTGTGATAATGCAGATCTCCACACTAAGCACTATACAAAGATTTACTTTGAAACATAATTTATCATTTTGTAAGCGTGGATGTCTTCATTCCAAAATAAGTCAGAGATTACAAATTTCACACAAAAGCTGCACCCGTAAAGATAATATTAGCAGAAACATGAGAATAAACACTTAACTAAATGGGATTATAATAACATACAATAAACTGCAATAAAAAACATTTTATATTGGTAAATAAAAGTTGGCCTTGTAAGTCTTGTCAGTTGTCACTGATGATAAAGTATCAGCAGAATTTCAAATCTGGAACCTTTACAAGTAAAACAGTGAGCAATTGTGAACTGTTCACGCTCAAATATTCTCTGGTTGCTTTTCAGTGACTGTGTGCAAAATATTAGATTTTCTGCACAAACTCAAACAAACAGTTAATACAAATAATATTTAATTTGTGTAACAGTCAGACAAGTTGATACTTGTTGCAAAGGTCTTATGAATCTGTATTTGGTTATACATGTTGTATAAATCTTAAAACTTGACCAGGTGAAGTTTTAAGATTTATACATGACCTTACACAAGGGCCAGAGATTACATGTTTTGTGTGTGACTCTGCAGTTGCAGCATTGATGATGCAAAGCAACCTTGCACTTGTAGCGATGGGAAATACTTTCTGAAGTCAAAAACTGGAATTACATGTACCTCTTTAGGTCATGTGAATTACTATTTTGTAATTGCACCATTTGTCACCTCAAACAATCAGAATTTCTCATTACTGCATGTGTGTAGCTGTGTATCATTCTTAAAGAACTCGTACAATACATACTTTTTGGTATTTTAGACCGATATACAACATTCGTTACTATCCCGGCAAGAAAGACTGATGGGACAGTGGACCTCCGCACCCCTCCCCCCCCTCATCCCCCACCCATCCCCACAGACAAATGGTCTGTGATATTCAGATTAACTAGAGGTTTAATGATATGACTTTTAGAGATACAATATGTATCATGATACAGTTTGTAAGATACGATACATACAAGATACGTCCATGCCTTTGGTGTAAACGTTTTCGTAGGTACGTTATGCAACAAAAAAAGCTTGGTATCTTATACTATTGGCCTTGCAGGTCTCCAATGGTTTGTGTTTACGGTGGCAAATGACTAAATGTGTGTCGTGATACGATAATAGAGTTTGGCACGATACAATATGCGTATCTTGTAGCCTGTATACTTTGGTACACCCGTGTATCTTTACACCCCTAGAGTTAACACTAAAAATAAGTTTAAGTTTATACCACTTGTAAAGCGTTCATTTCTACAACTGTACTTAATGGGGCTGTACAACGCTGTACAGCAAAACCAGTTAAACATTACAGATTGAAAGCAATAATAGGCTAAGACAAGTAAAATTCAGTAAAACATCAATGAACTGAAATACGTTTACAGAATTCCACATGAGTAGCCTGATCATCCTTTTTTCCTCATAATTATGGCCTGACTGGCAATTTTCATTCCCACAAATGTAATAACATGCATTTCAATAGGGAAGCCTATGGTGAATACTTAAACCATCAATTTTCCAAGGACTGGATGATATCACAGTCGCAGATAGTTATGTTTTTAGCTTGAAACTACTAAATACGTAAAGCACATTTTCATAAATTGTATGAATTTAATGTGCTATACACCTGCAAGTAGACATTAATTCAGGGACTTAAGCACTGTGACACGCTGTCACACGCGGTATTTGGCATGACCGCACACAAACCCGCTCGATTTTTTTCTGTTGTGCTTTTGGCCTAGACTGGGTACACTTTACAGAATTTATAAGAATAGATAACGTTGTACTATATATGGACCTTACGCCGGAAGTTACGGCTTAAGAAAGAAAGGCTCACACTGAGCTAGTAACCACCCCACACCATTCAGCTCCATAACGTTGACTGGAGAATTTAATTTAATACTGTTACGATATCCGTACGAAGAAAGCAATTTTTAATTTTATCTATCTAGAATACTTTAATTTGTATTAGGACTTCAATCCAAGGCCAAGGCGTAGATCTGTCGTAAAAACACCACGGTCAACAAGCATAAACTGGCCGCACGTAGCTCTACTTTTAACTTTATAATATAAGGGCGGTCGTCGCAGTGGGATGATTCACCGTACATGTCACAAAACTTTAGCAAGTGTCAAATGACTGCACAAGTCAAACATGATGCAGCGAAGTGTCATGTATCAGAATGACTATCTCAAAGACATACTAGAAATCTTACCAATATTCTTTTGAAAAGGGCGTTTTCTTTGGGAGGTAAAGGGTTGCTGGTCGGCATTTTGGGAAGATAATTGATCTGTCAGTGATAAATACAGCAAAAATTTATGTAGATTTTCCTCCACCAAACCTCGTGGTGAAGGTCCCAATATGGTGGATACATTAGCCACGGGCTGGAATGAATTTTTTCCAATCACCGCGAATAAGAGATTTTTAGTAACTGATATAAATATTGTATACTTAAAAATTAAATACGAATATCTAGTTATCAGATAGTCAAGTATTTGTCATATTCCTTGAAACAAATTCTCGTAACTGCAGAATATTTTACGTCGGGGGGATCACTTATTTTCACTGCCACTCGCAGTAAAGTTTACAGCCGAGACAAAATCTCAAATAAAAATGATTTATATTTTGTCCATATTTGGACAGAACATAATGGAAGGACTGTGTAAAATCGCGTAGCTATTTTGATAAAGTCAGTCTGGGATTTCAATATCAGATAGTTATCACTATTAGGGGTACACGTGGGTTTAAATGGAATCAACCGAATCACGCAAATCGGCCGTTTTGGCAAATCAATCTAGCTAAGTGACCAAATTCTTATGTTGCGAGTCCCGATTGTGCTCTTCACTAAAGAGCAATTAGTAATTTGGTGCCCCTGTTAACTGCCAATTCGTGAGCCAGCCCACCTATGACTATGATCCGATGACCCAATGAGTCAATCGAAATCTAACATAAAATTCCAGGGACAATGTACTCATCTAAAACAACAACAAATTGTTACAACTTCCCTCGACTTGTTAATAAACACATGCATGATTCACCTTTTTTACATTCATTTGCAATATAGATATTAGCCAGTACCCTATTCTATAAAATATGTGACCCCACTTTTGTAAAAATTCCTATGTGGGGCACCCAATTCTAGAATAGGGATTATTATACAAAGGAAATCTAACTTGTGTATCCTCTATATGACGTAGATATATGATGCATTTAGTGCAATTGCTTAAATTGGACTTAATTGGACAATGTCTTTGATAGTTTTTAAACCTTGATATATATGCTGATATTTGTAGCCCTCTTAAAATATACAAATAATTTGCTACTAACGTATATGGAAACATTTTAATCATTTCTTTCAACTTGTTTTATGTTCTCAATGCTGTAAAAATATTAAATATTAATGCTGTTGTTGGTCAAGTAAAGGAGTCACCTAACAGGCTAACTTGAAATGGTTTTCAGCAAGTAAAGATCTGTAATAATGTTAGTTGCACATCATATAGTTGCAGTAATAGACATAAACCTCCGGGATAAACCTTAAAACATGTGCACACATTTATAAATTTATATAATTAGTAGCATTGTGTAGCAGACAACCGTAAAGTACTGTTGCTTTAAAAATGCAAAGTTAATTCATGAGGCAGCTTCTACATATTATTAGTGTTATTTTGCATATGACCAGAAAGTATGAGACCATACGATATTTCTAGAATGGAATACTCCAAGCTGGAATTCTTATCGGTGCCCCCCTCTCCCTTCTAGAAGGAGGTTCCATTCCTGTTTGAGACATAACATTCAACATCACTTAGGCCTCTTCAAAGGATTCATGGTGAGGATGCCAGATCCTTCTGCTAATAAAATATAATTAATTTTGTAAACTAGATTCTATAATCACCTGCACATGTAGGATCAGGGCATTTCCTTTGACTGACAAGGCACCCATTGACCCAGTTAACTCCAGCCAATTACTCCTGAACCAGTAATTATAAACCAATTAACAGGAAAAGGGTTGTAAAATTGGCATCTGGCATAAAAGAATGTGCACTTGAATGTGTTTGGTCACTCACGAATATAACCACACCAAAAGCCTGAAACGCGCCATCAAACAAATTAAGTTTTGCATGAATTTTTTAAGTTACAAATTTTTCAAATTATTGAAAACATGCAATTTATGGAATGTAGTTTCATCGATCATTGTGAAACAAACAAACAGAAGCCAAAAAGTCCCCGGAAAAAGTCATCCTATTAAGGGGGAGTACAAACATTTTCTGTGCATTGTTGGCACGTGAACGTTCTCTACATGACCCGAGTGCAGCGTGAAAATGGCTGTCGACACTCTCGTAATACATTGTACATTAAGGAGGTTGGACACACTTTTAAAAATATTTAAGAAATTTCTGAAATTAAGTGTTTGGTAAGGTAATGATGTGTAAGCTTGAAATATTAAATAAAAAAGTGGGGTCACCTTTGTCTAAAAAAAGATATACCCACAGCAATATGGGGTACTTTCAGGAGTTTCCTGTCGAGAATTAACATGGCACCTAATGGGGATTTGGACCAGACAACACAAATTC
>JAAUYG010080213.1_pt1 | contig 13069 bp, 13 predicted proteins | sample 7278091 | NCBI WGS metagenome assembly JAAUYG01 (sample SAMN14350201, study PRJNA611818) | marine sediment metagenome | isolation source: surface marine sediment (0.6m) | place: French Polynesia: Moorea | collected 2018-08
ACTACTACTTCTACTACTACTACTACTACTACTACTACTACTACTACTACTACTACTACTACTACTACTACTGCTGCTGCTGCTGCTGCTGCTGCTGCTGCTGCTGCTGCTACTGATACTACAAGTACAACCTTACCACAAAATTAACTTGATTTTGTCGTGGCTCACCTTAGATCCGGGTTTTTCCGTAGCGGCACCATCCTTTTTCAATCTCTCAATCAGTGGGGCTTTCCCGTCGCCTTCAAAAGATTTGCGCTTCAATCTTTCCAGGAGGGATGTCCTGCTCTCGATTTCAATGGATTTGCGTTTCTCTTTGGTTCTCTGCGCTGGCACCGGCTCTTCTGGTTCTGTATTTTGACCAGAGAGGGTTTGACCAACCTCTTCGCCGACTTTCTCATAGTCTGGAAGCTGAAAATGGGCCTGCACGTCCATGTTTTTAATACTTCCTTACTACAAATACAAGCACAGGCCAATCAGCGTCACTCATCTAGAATGCTTTTACCTGAGAAAGCGAAAGTGATTGACAGCGGCGTTGCTAAGGTTTTGTTTCCCAGACAACGCCACGCCTATGTCATAGAATGTTTATTCTTCGATAATTGGTAACCAATGATACCTATAATTAGATTATGGTAACATTATCTGTTGCAGCAACTCAGTTTCTTTTGATAAGTAATTTATATTTCAATTACATGGCCGGGGAACATGGATAAGAAAATAGCTGCGGCATTGAATGAGAGCGACCCACAGCTAGCATGGAACTTAGTAAAAGATATTATACTTTTACAACTTTTGGGTAAGTAACGTGGGGAAAAGATAAAAGTCGCTGACTTGTATAGAAATCGAAATCAAGTGAAACTGGAACAGTGGAAGTAAGCTTGAGTAACTCCCCGCGAGTAACTTTAACCAGTGATCCTGTATTCCTAGGAATATGCCTAGGATGATTGCTTTAACCAATCTTACTTATATAGGCCTACATTAAAATACAAACCATTCTATTTATAAGGAATGAGGAATTATAAAAATGTTGTATTTCAACCATGGACATCACCCATATACATGTACCTGTATTCCCTTCTATTCTAACAAATATCTGCCAAACAGAATCTATGTTATGATCTTCTTGTTCCTTTCATCACCGCGATATCTAGAGCAATCGAGGAGATCGACCGTTTTGGTTTTAGTGAAACGAAGGGGTCAGTATAGTAAGTCAACAAAACATATATATGAAACATCTGCCATGAATGATGTTAGTATTTAACCCAACGCTAAGCCTATGTGCTTCGAGACGAGACACGATCATCCTTTCTACATATTGTACTTTCAAACTACATTTCAAAATACGCGAATTCCACCAATTTACGACATTGTAAGTTACCCTTCTCACAAAAAACAAACAAACAAACAAACAAACAGACTGGACCTTTTCTGGTAGTCACAACCATTAAAGTTTGACTATAATTTACGATGAACAAATAACATAACCCCCCCCCCCCTCCAACAAACATATAACAACGATCTGACAGAAGATGCTGTTTAGCCTATTAGTCAGAGTTTATTTAGATTTAGGTGTTGCAGGTACATTTTGGCTCCCAAACCTTTAGCTTTGACGTATTTGTGTTCATTGGCAAAACTATTCCACCACCGACTTCCTTTATAAAGTATGCTGTTGAAACCATATTTTGTGTTAAAATTTCTGGCTGTGAAAGTCCGGAGCGTTTTCCACTGTGACTATTTTGATTTAAAACATTATCAAGACCGATGTTATTGAGATACACTCGTCTTTCATTGTCTCTAGTTACACCCACAGGTAAGACACAGTATTGATTACACCCACAGGTAAGACACAGTATTGATCTTAATTCTTTTTAAGGAAGAGGCTATTTTCTTCAGCTCTATGAAGCAAGTCTGTGTAACTTTTTGTAACTTTGACATTTTCCTCATTTGTAACTCTTTCAAACTGCCTGATGGATACACAATATTCAAACTGTCTGATGGATACACAATATTCAAGCTGCGACAAAATAACAAGAAAATAACAGTAATTCTCATTCCACAGTTAACCTCCCAGGCAGTTTAGCAAAGGTCATTGAGCATCCTTCCCGATTTGTGGGAAATTTTGGGAACATGATGCTGTAATAAATCATCAATAATTGAACAACAACAACAACAGCATCAACAACAACAACAGAAAAAAAAAGAAAAGAAGCACTGTTTTGTCTTGCAACATAACCATCGACATCGATCAATGTTTTTTCTCTGTCTTTTGCCAGTGGAAAATGACTAACGGGAATTTCTTTCTTTTCAACGTGTAATTAAAAGCCCAACAAATTTAATGACAATAACATCAAAATAATTTTATATCTGATGTTACGTTTTCTAATCCTTGGATGACGTCAGCAGCACATTTCAGAAAACGACAGTATTGCTATCTGGATAGTTGAATATCACTTTCAACAGAGTAACATTATTAAACCATTAGTGTATAATATGATAGACAGCAGACCCCATCAAGGATCCCAGTGTCGTACCCATAGTGAGCCATAACCTCTCATCAGGAGCCGTGATAATTTACACGGTGATATCGATCTATATAACTCGTTCCCCTACAAAAAACAGGCATATTTGCTCAAATCATAGGTGAGCATCTTACCGTAACAAATCGGGAGATAGGCCCAGAGAATAAAAAAGCTGATCTGTTCAAAATCTGTTGGGGTGGGGGTGGGGTGGGGGTGCGAGTGTCATCCTTTGTCTTTGCTACGCACTGATTGACCCATCCATCCATCACACACGTGCACAGTCAAAATCCATATAATTATGTTCACCCCCCCCTCAAAAATAACAATAATAACAACGACAACAGCATCAACAACATAAATAATTGGAGGGATGGATATAAATAAATGGATGGATGAAGGAAGGAAGGAAGGAAGGAAGGAAGGAACAAACGAACGAGCGAGCGGACGAATGAATGAGCAGGTGAACGAACAAACGATTGATCGAACGAATGAATGGTCGAATGGACGAACGAATGAATGAGTCAGTGAATGAATGAATGACTCATCAATGACTCAATGACCCAATCAATTACCCAATCAATGACACTCACGCACTCGCTCATTCACTCACTCACTCACTCACTGAGGCAGTCATATACTGGGAGTCCAATTATACCATTAGTTTTGATCTTGAGTGACCTTGAAAGGTCAAATTCAAGCCCACTCAGAGTTTGAAGGCTTGTCTCTCACAAAAGAGCCAATATAGGAAAAAAATGAACTATCAAATACTATAAGGAAATCATGTTTAGGTTTTGGCTATATATTTCTGTTAACACACTAATAGAAAGTCATATGTGGAGAGCCCAATTGCAGCATCAGATTTGACTTTGAGTGACATTGAGACGCCAATGTTCAGATGACTTAGATTTTGAAGGATTACATCTCATAAATCATAACCACATATTACCATTAAACACTAATATGTCGTGCATAGCGAGTAAGACGGCGCCATTACATTTGAGCGTAGTGACCTAAAAGGTCAAATTCAAGGTCAGTGTCATTTGTAAACCCCTGCAGCGAAGGAAGTGTCACATATGATACTATTGCATGATTGTACACTGGTAGAAAACCATGCATGATCATGTGTCACCGTCACATTTCAGCTTCAATGACTTTGAAAGGTCGAATTCAAGGTCACTCGTATTTGGAGTGGTAGGAGATCTAACCGTTAAACTTGCACGTGACATATCAATCGGATATGACATAAGAGGCTGTGAACTAGCGGGGTTTTCAGCAGTCCCAGCAGTCTTTCTGTTTATTTTGCATGAAGAAGTTCAAGTTTCATTGATGCTGACGTACTTGAGGAAATTAACAATAATTTTAACATTAATACAACCGGTCTATATCAAATGCAATTGGCAAACAGCATCGACATGAAATAATATCAACTAGTGGTGACATACTGCTTTGAAATGCACCTTCCAGGTAAGCCTTGCTGCTAGATATGATGAAATAGCACTTCCAAACTTCGTGATATAAAGCATGTTCCACTGATTTTACAATCTGGAAATAAGCAGTTTATTTAATAAGCACCTATCACTTCTTGGTCTATCTGTATACTATGACATACCTACCTTGTTGGTATCTTACCTGTCTCTGGGATCTGTCTCAGGGGAGATCGACGCCGTGGCGGTGCCTTTCCTCAATGAGGCCAGCAGCTATGATCTCTTCGCTGTCACTGTCAAAAACAAGAACAAGCTCATTGACACCATGAAGGGGAAGAAGGCTCACAGGCGGGTGGTCGGCGATCTCCGGAGCCTGATTCTGGATCCGCAAGCAACGGCGCCGCCTAGCAACAAGGGCAGGAGGCCCGTGGTGCATTGCGAAGAAAAGGAGGATCCCTGGAACTTCAACCCGAATTATAACTACAAGGTTCGCATTGTTCTTATGCTGGAAGAAGCTTAGAAGGCAATCTGCAACTGCGTTATTATGGCTGTCCTTTTATGACTGTCTTTCCTTCTTTCTTTCTTTCTTCTTCTTCTTCTTCTTCTTCTTCTTCTTCTTCTTCTTCTTCTTCTTCTTCTTCTTCTTCTTCTTCTTCTTCCTCCGCCTGGTTCATTGAAACTGAAAATGCACGGGAAGTGGGGTTAGGTCATGCCGACAAGCGGCCGGAAATTATGGCACAGCGTGAAAGAAATTGTCTGCAATTTTGAGGTGGTCTCAAAGTCTTGAATTGCAATTGATTGTCAGATGGTTTGAAAGGGGTGGTCTTGCATCCTGATTGTTGAAAGAGGCGTTATTTAGACGAGGTTATAACATATAGCCGTATCTAGAAGCAATCCATGAACATAATTTATGCAAGTCACGTGTCCATGTTTCAGTTTTACGATATGTATAAAGGAGTCAGCAAGAGCATCGAGGTGAATGTGAAAGATTGCTTCAAACGGGAACTTACTTTCACAGGGACCCAGCCGCTGCGGATTGAACGGGCTGGGCAAGGTATTGTCTAGATTTAAGCAAAATATTCACTATATCTAAGGTCTATTACAAACGGTGTAGCATACGGATGGTCATGCCGCAAGTTGCACAAATATTATAAACGGACCTGAGATTACGCAGATAATCATATAGCTTGCTACACTATAGACACAGTGGTTTAATTTAGTCTTTTAGCTATATCTGTTATATAAAAAGTTAAAATGCATAGAGGATGACACTCAAGATTGGTATCGAAAATGAAATGCAGGAAACAAAAATTCGCATCCTGCTACGATATTTCGCAAATAAATGGTCTTAGCTTGTTTTATCTTTAGCTTTATCTCAGCTTAGCCATGCAGTCACGATGAGGTATGACATATTTGCAAAAAGTAGTCTGTCATAGTTACCTTACCCTCATGCAAAATGTTCTTACGCTTAGAGTTAAAATTAAGCAAAATTGTGTAGTTTTCAGTCAAATATGACTATCCCGCTTTACGTGATTCTCCTAAATGTGAATTTCTGTTGCAAAACATGTGAAAACTCCAACAATAAAGAACACTGTTTCGATGAAAGAAAACATCCGCTCTGGCACGCACTGATCGGCATCACATGGTCAGGCGCAAGTTGAGACAAGATTGAATTAATGCTATGACCACCTCCCATTTGACCATCTTCAGAACTACAGAAGGCTAAGAGAGCGTACATCATCATGGTGGCCTTTTGCGCCAGTGAGATCCGGATCGAGGTGATCGTGGGCGGGAAGAAGAGCCAGATGCTGCTCCAGGAGCCGCGCATTCCATTCGCCTTTCAACAGAACAAGTACTACATGGACGACAACGGTTTTCTCACCTTGAAAAAAGCTTACATGACGACCCCGCGAGAGGTCACTGACCGCCAGTCCCGTCTCTCCCTGATGCTCAACAGACGAGGATCCACCTTGTCACGTGCTAGTCACGTGCAGGCCGACGCGGGCTGGGACCGACGGTCGTCGAAGCGGAATCCGAAAGATCCACTTCCGGCAGCGCCGCCGGCCCAAGGCAATGAGAAGGCGGCCAGGAGGAACCCGAAAGATCCACTGCCAGCAGTGCCCCGGAATGGTAATGGTCTACCTTAATGATACTTTAAGTTACGTCAGGCGTAAACCGCCACCCCAAAGAAATGCACGATAACCAGTATTTAACCACTAAAATCAAGTGTATCAAGCCGAAACTATAAGGGAATTTTAACGTATTTCAATCGTAAGCATGCGCTATCTCTCATAAAGTGCCCAAGAGCAAGGAACGCCAGTTGAATCATTGACAAATGATATTAGGTATTGTATTTAATGTTGAAATCTTTGTATTTGTTATTAATTTTGTTAAATTTAATCTTTCTTTCTGTCCCCTAGCGGAGAAGACGATGACAACGTACACAACGCCCGAACAGCGGGCCAAAATGCCAGTACCCCCTATACCAAAGTCATAGTTTTGTGAACGATCACGAAGCAACCGTATCTCAGATTTTTTACTGCAGAGTTTTATTGTTAATTTATACGCATTGTGATATGTTTAGAGAACTATGGAAGCGAAATGTAATTTACGCCTTCATCCGTACATGTTATACAACAGTTTTTTTTACAGACACCCTATACATGATATATAGATAAATACACCACATCAACCAATTGTGTTAATGGTGTTTTTATGCATCTGCCATGTGTATTGATACTTTGTTTTGTTGCAGTTTGAGCTTTTAAATTATTTGAAAAAAAATACAACGATAAAGCCTGCACGAGTTCATATTTGTGTTTATTTTCTGTACGCAGGCATTTGTATGAAGATATAAATGGAAACTCTAAATTCGAAATGCATATAACGGAGGAGAGTACATTGAAGGGATTGGATTTCAATTACCTTTAAACCGTTTAAAAACATCCACCGGCTGGAAAAGAGAGAAAGAAACTAAAGGGAAAACAACAAACGACACGGAAGGAAGGAAAAAGAGAAAGGAAAGAAGAAATGAAGGAGTTAAAAGGGAAGCAGTTTGGAAAAATCTTCTCCATCTCATGATATGACAGGAAAAAGTTATCACCGTCTCAATATATTGCTGTGATTTTATGCATAGGGTTATACTGGGCCTTAAATAAACATGATATATTAAAATGACAATACATGATGTACGTAAATAGCCATTGGTATTTTTTCAATGGGACAGTGAAGTTCAAAGCAAATGGTGCTATTGTACTCCTCATATATGACTCAGTATCCAACAATCTAGTCCCTGCCTTATCAGCTATCCAGATGTAGAAGCAAAATGGTGAAAGCCTGGATCATGGCCAACGTGCCACCCACATAACATTGATGGTGGAAAACTGTCTAATTTTAAATACGGAAGCACGAAATACAAATTTACAGTTGTAGAAAAGGCAAATGGAGATGGGAAAAGACCCGGAAACGGAAGTAAACACCTGCATCAAACTTGACCTAATGACGTTACCAAAATTAGAGTCTCAATAAACTGTACGCTTTCCGTCTGCAGTAAGACCGATTTATTTTCGTTGCTTCCCGTTTACATTAAACCGGTTGAAACACCTCTCCCTGAGTGAGACAGTAGGCCGCTAGACCATAGTGCTCTGTATCCAGTCGAGCATCTCCGTGACACGGGTTGACATCGACGGGAATCCCTGGGCACAACCGATCCCGAACGAAGTGATCCCTGCCAGGACGAAATGGTCGTCTCTCCTGACGACAAGAGGTCCCCCGGAATCCCCCTGGATAGAGACAGGAGGAAGGACACCTATATAAATAGTTTGGCAAAAAAGAAAGAAACAAAGAATAAAAACCACAACCCCCCCAAAAAAAAACAACAACAAAAAAAAAACAAACAAACAAACAAACAAAAAAAAACAACAACAAACAAACAAAAAAAGCAAAATAAATAGAAGCAAACCAACCAACCGACCGACCAAACAGCCAACCAACTAACCAAAATTCGTGCCCAACGATTAAATTAACACACTTGCTGTCAGTGTGGCCTACCAACGACATTTCGTAATATATTTTTCCGCATGCAAAAATGCGATAGTACTATAAGAATTTTCTTTCTTTCTTTCTTTCTTTCTTTCTTTCTTTCTTTCTTTCTTTCTTTCTTTCTTTCTTTCTTCATCCATTCATCCTTGAAGTTCATAATCATGAATGTACTCTCGAAGTTTAAGTTTCGCGCTTTCGCCGTAAAGTAAAAGTTTGTTTACTGTTCACCCATTTTTCCACAGACCTGGCACGCGTCTCTTTTTACCGAACCCTGGTTGTCTATAGTGCATAGCATATTGGAAGTTATGTTCAAAAAGGTGATGCCGGCAAAGAAGGAGTCACAGTAATCATTCGTAGTGATGTTCACAGAGGTATAAAGGAGAACCTTTGACCTGAGACCACCTGGATGAAAGGAACGTAACAGAATCATATTCCTGATAGCAAATTTCAATCTAATAACACAAATCATGATATAAAAGATGGAAGGTTTGGAGACATTCAGGGTACTGTCACCATGTCATTGTTTATCAAGACCTGTATGAGAAAATGATCGCAATCTACGAGTAACATATGACATGACAGAAATCCCATAGAACAAATTAAAGAGTAAAACTATTGATCTAAAGGCTTTACACACTGTATGGTAAGATGTACATGTAAGTAATTCTGCGTTAATCTTACTGACCAAACGACGTACGACCCCAGCCGCTAATGACCGCTTTCTCATGGGCGAAATCCTCTCCCGGTGTTGGCAGACATATAGGCTCTCTGTCCTCCGTTAAAACAATTGGAGGCTCCACTTTCACCAGGGCCACATCATGATCAAATGTGTCTGGGTTATATTTTTCATGGACGAGGAACTTGGTAACGAGATGCAAAGATTCCGGTCCTTCCGGTACGTTGAGGGTGTGCTCCCCAGCTAGGGCGTAATAGTCTGCAAGTGGTGTGACGTCACAGTGGGCAGCGGTAAGGACCCAATCAGCGGAGAGTATCATTCCGCCACAGCGATTGCGGAAACTGGAATTCCCCATCACTCCTAGACTGATCTAATACGCAAACGTGCGCATGAAAAAGCAGGCCCAGCATATAAGTCTAGCTCAGCACGCTTAGGGCTGGACAAATTTAACAAAGTGCAGGCATGGGGTCAAATACAAAAGATGTATTTGAAAGTATTTAAATACTTTTCAAAAGTATTTGCATTTGTATTAGTATTTGATACTTACCATTGTAGGTATTTGTATTTTGTATTTAAATACTAAGGCGAAGTATTTGAGAACATTCAAATATTTTTTAAAATTCCAGTCAGCGGATCATGAAGTTGCCAGCTTGGCACTAATTCCCCGGTTTTCCCCTGGCATATAGCTGCATGTACCAGTAAGTCACTTTGTTCACCTAGGGATAATTGGGCTTGGGGTGGGTTAAGGTGGAGGAGGGGGTCTCAATGCGTAGGACATTGCATATCAGCGTAAAGGGGAAAACACTTTTGATCCTGGTGAACTATTGTTTCATTGCCTCACATTTTAAGTCCGTGAGCATGTTGTTTCTAACTAGGCATACTATATGTACTAGGCACTAGATTGTTGTCATCAGTGCCTTGAGTGTAAAAATCACTCACCAGGGTATAACATAAGTAGGGGAAGCCTGCCCCAGACACTGCAGTTACTCATACCAATTAGAGAAGTTGTACAGTGCTTTAATATCTGCAGTGTGAAGTAAATTAAATAAGTCATGAATGGGAGATTCTTATTATAATAGATCAATTCAATCACTGTCTGTTTAATATATACTTCATCATAATAACATTTTTTTAAAAGCAACCGAGATGAAAAGTATTTGTATTTATATACTTTGGCAAACAAATATTGTATTTATATTTGTATTTGGTGAAAGTTACATGTATTTGTATTTAAATACATTTTCATGTATTTTACCCCATGTCGGACGGAGTGCACATTAGTGAAATGTGAGGAATTGATATATGCATCTTTAAATTGTATACGTGACAACTAGGCACATTTGTTTATAATCTGGCGTCCCCGGATATTCTGCCTGAAGTTCATTATGAGTGCTACGCCATAAATAACCCTTCGAGTCATATAAATATATTAAAAGCAAATGGGTTCCTAGAAAGACACACTGAAGACAAAACTAGGATGCTACCTGCCAAGGAAACTCGTTAGGCCTGGCTTCGACCCCTCCTACAATCCGTACTTGTAGAACAGGTTCCTTGCCCGCGTCTTTGTAAATGCTTCTTCCACAAGTCTCTGGAAATTAATATTATCTAGGATGTTATGCAGCACCACCTCAGTGAGCGTGAGTCCTAGCCTAGTACTAGTAGTAGTGTTAGTAGTACTAGTAGTAATTGTAGTAGTAGTAGTAGTAGTAGTAGTAGTAGTAATGGTAGTAGTAGTAGTAGTAGTAGTAGTAGTAGTACTAGTAGCAGTAGTAGTAGTAGTAGCAGTAGTAGTAGTAGTAGCTGTAGTAGTAGTAGTAGCGGTAGTAGTAGTAGTAGTAGTAGTAGTAGTAGTAGTAGTAGTAGTAGTAGTAGTAGTAGTAGTAGTAGTAGTAGTAGTAGTAGCACGAGGAGCAGGAGGAGGAGGAGCAGGAAGAGCATACCTATGATGAAATGAAAAGCTCGGAACCACAGCAGCAGCCAAGAGAAATGTCCAATACAATTCATATTCCTTCCACAGATATGCAACATATATCGTATCATGCATATGGCACAACATATGGAAGTATGTTAGTCACTCAAGTTTTTAGTCACTTTCAGCTTTTACGTTTAATGTTTCTGTGTAGCCTACGTGAAGCAGAGGTATCCATAGGGCGGCTCTTGTTTTCTTGAATTATTTAACTCGTGTGTTTCCGGTACACTAGGCTTATGTTGGCATTTCGGTCGATGACAGTACACGTACGTGGGCTGTCGCTAGGCATTCTTAATCATGTTCAATCACCAGATAGCTCATGTTCATGTCGGAGTAAACACAATTAGCAATACATTGTATTATTTTACGTGAAAGAGGAATACTTTGTAAAACAAGAGGACCTGGTAGTTTGACACTTCATTACACTGAATGTCGCTACGCAGAGAGGTTTAAGCTTAATCTTACAATTTAATGTTAATATTAAGATAAGATAAGATAAGATAAAACTTTATTTAACGTTGGTACATCAATAACAAATAACATTAGCACAAAAGTGCTATTTACCGACATGAAACAGTATAAACTTCTATGTAAGATTTGTTGATACTCACTGTCATCTTTATTTTTTTGTGATTCCTCACTACGGGTTTCCAGAAAAGGTGTTTTGAATTTTCCACCCTATACTTCAATTAACCATCGACCCAGGGTCCTTGACAATATGTGTTATCTAGATACCACTCACCAGCATATGAAAGCTTCACGTTTGAAATTAAAGAAAGATGTAGGAAGATGTTTAAAACTTTTATATCGATATTCTCCTGTGCTTTTATTGGTCTTGCTACCCCAAATTGTTTTCATGTTGGCAAATGCGTAAAACATATTATCAATAAACTAATTGAAGTATTCACGCATAATTAATCAATGTTCTGTGCCGTATGACTAAGGAGTGAATATCATGTTAGTAGCGGAGTTAATGAGATAGTATATTCCACAGACCGTCATGCGGCTGTCAGCTCTATGTGAAGAAACACAATCAGAAATTAATACCGTTAGAATTTTATTCAAAGTTTTAGAGATTCCCGACTTGCTTCGGTTTTGATTGTGTCAAAATGTGCATTTCATCCTTTTTGTTATACGATTTAGTATTTATGCCAACTGTGGAAGAAAAAATGCTACATGGCCGGTTATAACTCATATGTTCTATAAGTCGGAGGTAATAAAGCCTGGGTGGGAATTATTATTATACGTAAGAGAGCATAATAAGATATACTAAAACAAACTAGCTGTGAGATGCTAAGTACTACGTACTTTTAGGTAGGGTGACAAATCCTACGTAGGATAAAATATGTCTGGCGTAGCAGACACTATGTGTTATGTAGATATATAATATGTCTGGCGTAGCAGACGCTATGTGTTATGTAGATATATAATTCCTGGTATTAAGGCCAGCGTCGGACTTGCCAAGTGCCAGGTGTGAGAAAATAAGCCGTACGTAGGACTTACCGCTACGTCGGAGATTGGCCATACGTAAGAGATAAGTTCTACGTGGGGGATAATGGGTCCTAAGTACATGTAGGAGATATTATCTTACTAAACTTTGTGTGGGAGGGAGTTGCCAAGGCCTACATAAGACTTACAAACTCCTCGGTAGAAAGTATTGTACTACATACAATACTGTATCTCCGGTATCGCAAGCATAGCCCTTTTCCTGGAAAATTGCCATGGTTGTTTCGGGTGGCGGTCCATATAAAATAAAATATGTTCGGAGATTGGAACAAAAAATTTATTTTTTGAAGAATCTGCGATGAGATTGTGAATTTTCAATATATCATATGGTAAACCGCACAAAAAACTTCAATTACCTGAAAAATGAATCATGATATCATGTAAATTTCATGGTGCGACTCTCAATATACATGTATATGGTTTCCTAATATTATCTAATACTAACCATGCTTTAAACTGTAATGGGCATTTGATTTTTCCACATCTGTTATCATTGGCGGCAAATTTCCGATTCCAAATGTCTTCCATACTCAGAGCGATTTCCTACAATATTGCATCATGGTCCCCAGACGGGCCCAAACATGATGTTGTTTGGTGAAACACGTTTTCTTAATTTGTTCACAGACAGATACGAAACATCACCATCAATCCCGTCCAATGGAGTTTTTCACATCGACTGTATCAGATGTACACAGTCCGGCAAGTTTCTTGTATACAAGAAATTAAAACTAGCTTGGGTTTTAAGTTACCATAGTCATTACACTGCGACGTTTGGTTACCATAGTCATTACACTGCGACGTTTGGTTACCATAGTCATTACACTGCGATGTTTGGTTACCATAGTCATTACACTGCGATGTTTGGTTACCATAGTCATTACACTGCGACGTTTGCTTACCATAGTCATTACACTGCGACGTTTGGTTACCATAGTCA
>JAAUYG010159749.1_pt1 | contig 13069 bp, 11 predicted proteins | sample 7278091 | NCBI WGS metagenome assembly JAAUYG01 (sample SAMN14350201, study PRJNA611818) | marine sediment metagenome | isolation source: surface marine sediment (0.6m) | place: French Polynesia: Moorea | collected 2018-08
CATCTGCACATTTGATGAGAGCTTTGATAGTATATAAAATGTATACACACACATACATGCATACACACAAACACATACAAACAACAAACACATGCATGCATGCACACATACACACAACAAGACACACAGATACACACATGCATCCATACACACATGCACTGCATACACACACAGACATGCATGCATGCACACATATAACAACACACACATAATGCATGTATACACACACATGCATCCATGCACATATACATACACACACATCCTCACATGCATACAAATACATGCATGCATGTATGTATACACATGCACATGCATGCACACACACACTCACAGACATACCCACATACATACCCACAGCCTTACCATCTATCCAAACTCAAAGTAAACTGCCTCCAGGTCCCTGGACCTATTTTCTTTCTTTTTCTGGATGTTTTGAACCATTTGGAACACTTTTGAAACATGGGTCAAAAAATTTTTTTTTTTATCAAGAAAATTTTTTTCACAATTTTTGGCATTTCTGGATATTTCATGCTTCTTGCAACACTTTTAAGCACTTAAGCACCTTGGCCAAAAAATTATTCTTGCACTAAAAAATTTTTTTTTCCTTGACATGTTTTTCTTGACAATTTTTTTATGTATATTTTGTCAGCCTTGCTTGCTCAAGCACGTGGCTTCGACGCTGATAAGTGCCCTTGTTTGATCAAGCAATTTTCAGCACAAAAGATGCTTGCACCCCCCCCTACCACCACACACAGCCGATCCGCCTCCCCACACAGCTGACCCCCTCACACACAGCTGACCCCCCCCCAGGGCTGACCCCCTGGCCTGGCATTACATTGTCACGTAGGGGGCGCTCGGCCTTTACGCTGACGCGTACTTGTTTACAGTTGTCGCAGGGCCAGGGTCTGCTCTTTTGGCGTTGGCTTTAATGGGGGCAAGTGGTCTTCATCATTTGAGGAGGGCATTGGGAACACAGCAAATTGAATGGCCCTCACACCAAACTCCAAACACTTTCGGACCCTAGCGTAGAGCAAAGCAACTTGCATTTTTTGGGAGTCCTCCGGGTGGAAGAACGGCTCTTCCTTCCTTACAATACTTCACCAAGATGCTGAAAATGAAAAAGGTTTGCACTCAGCGAGGTTTTGGGATTGTGAAGTGAGGAAAAGAAGACCAATGTAAAGTTCTGTGTTCCGGTTGAAATCGCATGGGTTATGAAAGTCATTCTGGAGAAAATTAGCCGTACATGCGTAGTGAAGGCAAAACGGAACATAAACCAGAGTTTTGGCCACAAAGGCCAAGGTACTTCGATGCCGCCATTGCCGTGCACCGCCAGGGGGGGGGATGTTTTTCTATATATCCAAGTCAGGGGGGGTGACATCCATGGAGATCCATGGGAGGGTGACAAGTCAGAGGGGGTTGGGGTGATATCCATGGGGGTGACAAGTCAGAAGGGGGTGACATTTCCCAGGGGGGGGTCACACATCAGTGGGGGGGGGTAACATTCCCCCAGGTGGGGAACATCTTGACTTGTAACTTGACCAGTGATGGACGAGGGGGGACAAGTAAGGGGGCGGTTCAACCAACCATAGGTCTGGTCAAGCCTAAAACACAGTGTGCTCCAATACTACACTTTGCGCCTTTTTTTAAAGGCAGCCAAATTGAAAAAAAAAAATAATTGCGTGTTCATACTTGTAATACTGGCGATATCGACAAAGGATGCAGACACACAAAATCATCACGACCACAACGGTAACCACCACCAACACCACCACGACCAGCAATGTCTTGTCAGATGCTGAAAAACATGCAGAAATTGTTTCGCGTGAAAATTCTTTGTCCATACATAGACAAGCTGTTTCTCAGATTGGAAGTCAAATTTTAACATTTCCGTCAGATGACAAAATTGCATGCTTACGACAGCTGCGCGTCCTTGTGTGGACACTTTCACTGTCGGGTGATTCAGCCACAGTGGTGGCTGAAACCTTCAGCGAGAAATGCGTGTCGCAATGAAGATTAGGCAGCAGAATCCTGGTCACATTGCTTGGGAGCGCAATTCTCTCCCAGTGAAAAGAGCCTTCCTGCAAATGACAAAAAAGAAAACATGGTGTGGTGACGGTACATACTCAGTTGGAAGGGCGTTTCCCACTGGAATCATTGCAACATGAGAACGAAACAATGTGGTATTTGGCCTGCAGATCATTCAACAAAAGACTCACTTCTCTGTATTTCACAGTGTACGATGTAATTTTTCCATTCGCCTCTGCTGGAAGATTCCACCACACGGTGATGGACTCTGCCGTTGTCCTCACGGTCACATTTTGTGGTGAATCTGATGGAGCTAGAACAGATTTGGAAGGGTAAAAATCAGTCTCAAATATCCCCATGCTCTGTGACTGTCCTAAAGTTGTCAAGACTCCGCATACCTTCTTGCTGCGTTCTAAAACGTATGGAACGCGCTTCATTCCATGTTGTACCATTTTCAGGTTTACACAAGACGCTGATTGCGTATTCATTGTTGGGGCGAAGAGATGTCACTTGGCATCTGGATCCATGAACCAGAATTGTCACAGACTGCAAAGGGAAGGACATTGGACAGAGCCTGAGACCATGCACAAAATCAGTTTCAGCAGAAGAGCTGCGTTGTGTTCCCCGAGGCACGCACAGAGATTTGTAACGCCAACGTCGGTGGAATATTTCGCCTTTATCTCTTTTCTGAACGTGCGCTCAGTGCAGCTGTTTCGTGATTTCCTAACCTGTCTCCTGGTAAAAGCGGTGTCGACACATTGGCACAAAACCCGAAAGTTCACATCAGGTCTCCTCCAGGACAAAGAAGCACTGCGACTGTGGACGCCGTCAGTCTTGAGATCCATCACTGGGTTAAGTACTGCAACAAACAATTTGCAAAGAATGTGGGGAAAATATGCAGGCGTTTGCCGCATGTAGGACTGCAGGGATTTGCCCCAAATCTTTTTTGTTCGGTGGATCTTAGGCAACTGTAGAGGATTGGGTGTACCTTTTGCCAGACGATCTGAGAACACAGCTTCACTGAAGTACGTATTGTTCTGAAAGGAGCAGCCCGGACTGTTTTCAGGCCCAATCAGCATCGCGTATTTTCCGGTCAAGGAGAAGGGAATCGATGAGTTAGGTCCCACTGTTACTACGCAATTGTCATGCGGCAGAATATCAAAGAACCTCCTGCAAAAAAACCCGCAGTTTTGCAAGCGTGTTCTCGGGTTGACGGCCGCACTACTCATGCCAGCGCCTGCATGGAAGCGAACCAGGTGCGCAAATCGGATTAATCTAATGCGCAATTGCCATGCATGGTTGGAAGGTCTCAAGGATCTTACCAATCGGCACTGTAGCAAAATTTCCAGGAGTGCAACGAACAATTCCAGCTACATTTCATCAAATAATCCTCTGGATATACAAGACAGGCAAAATTCAAATTCTCTGAAATGGAAAATGAAGATGAATTCGCCTTTGACATTGGCGTTTTTCTCCGCTGTAGAGCACAATTTGTCATGTCGAGAACGAAATTTCCTTTCAGCATACCCAAATCTAAACAATCCAGACGCACGAAAAACTCTGCAACAAACCCAAACGTCAGCAATCCAAAGATGCTCATTGTGTATCATCAGTCCACGTCAAACTCGTGAGCAGCATACACAGCCTGAAGAACAGATGTTCTGTTTTAATTGTTTGCAAATTATTTTACTTTACGCAATGTTGATAGGACGTCACATGGTCGACCTAAGGCTGGCGTATCGCTGCTCTCATAAATAATTTGGCTCCTGCTTTTTTCGAGCTAAAACCCAAAGTAAGAAATTTACTTCCCCTCTGTATACAACATCTTTTGGAGAAAAAGGTCCCTTTCTTATTTTGTTCTCTCTTTTTTCGGTAGATTGCTTCCTTCTTGCTAAGTTTAGATCATCACATTTTGATGCTGGTGAAACGATCAGTTTCTATAGAGTTATCGCCATGTTAGAAATCCATCTTCGGACAGAAATAAAAATTTATATCTATAACGTTACCTGTATTTGGGCCTATCGTCTCTCAAAATCAACGCACTTTCTCTGTTCTCCGTAAGTAGCATGGTCTGTTTCCTTCTTTTTATGTACGATTCAGATGAACGGATGGATGCGTTGTCATCAATGATCAACCAACCATCGTGCTTCTGAGAAACACTTCCGTGCGCGTCTTTCTGCATCTGCAGACTCAACATTGATCAAATCTGTGGTGAGCAACATCAAAAAACTTTTGTTTTCAGGGCTGTAGCCCCCTTTTTTCAGGCCGCGAGGAAGCAATTCATTTGCTTATATTTCTCCCTTCACTGCAAGAACATCAGTAATCAGAAGCTCATGACTGCCAACTGTCTCAGGCAAGCACCCGCTCCCCATGAGCCCAGGACGCTTCAACATCTCACGGAACCTCTGCATGGGTTGTCCTTCTTTGTCCTTGACATGCGTGTTTACGATACATTTGGTAGATTTGGGAACAGATACCTCGCAGAAAATAGCCTCTCCAGCGCAAAATTCTTGAGTCACATGAAGAACAATTGATACTTCATTTGTGACACTTTATTGACTTCAGTTCACAACCTCATGCTTGACTGACAACGGTAAAACCTGAAATTCTGCTGCTGCAAAGTTTTTAAAAAGGCCAAACGTTGACATCAAAACAAGAAATATCACATTTCACAACCATGATCACAGACAAGGACATCTTCCAACATTTAGTTTTTCTGCATGAGACTGAACCGCACATTGAAATTTGGACTGGAATTCTCATGACATTTTGCTTCTAGGGAAAAACAGTGGCTGCACTGTCAAGTTCACAACACAAGTGTCTCTGATCCAAGCAGTGTACAGCCTTTCCACAAAGCAACACAAGTTAACATTTCCAAAGCAGCAAGTTTTCACAGCTGAACAGTGAATTTCAATTTTTGCTTTTCGCAAGCAGGCATTTGCAGAGCACATGCAGAACAATGCCTCCTCACTGCGGATGCTGGATTTTAGCATGAAGTGTAAAGTTCATTCCTGATTCTCCACGGGATGGATGGATGGACACTGCCTTTCAGCTTCAAGACGCACAGCAGCGCGTGCTGAAGTATGTGACCTGCCCATCGACAATCAATTTCACAAGCTGCACGTGAATGAGAGGTTTTCAATTTGACGAAACCGCAGCGCATCTTTCATTTCCTGTTTTATCACAAAAGACTAAAAGACCCCGAACCTTCATAGTGATGGAAAAGCATCACGAGAAAGCACGGGTGTTTTTTCATCACCCCCCCTTTACAAAGAAGGCACCCTGCTCCATTGAATGGCGAGGCAATTTCAAGGCCTTCTCTTCAAGCCGTCACACCACTGAGGGACTGGTTTGAGGAGTGGATCTACACTGTCTTGGTGGGGTTCTTCCACAACAATAATGACGACGACACACACATGACTCCGTAAGGCCGCCCATTTCACCGCGCGACCTTTTTCACCCTGGGTGGGGGAGGGCCATGCCATGATGGCTCACCACAAGATACCCCACCAGCTGGAAGAGTAACTCTCCAAATCAAGGGGGTCTCTTTTCGCTTTTGAGGGAACAAGAGCGTGGCAATGGTCAGTGTCACCATGGGCTATGGAACAGTACAGCTCGTGACGGTAAAAGGCGTCAGCGGGAGATATGGGCTGGAGGCACGGGGGTGAAGGTACTTGTAGGTTGCACCGGTAATGTTCAGCAAAAGCAATTTCTTGCACAACAGTTTTTGTTCATCACAGTCATCCTAAAACAGACACGGAAAAAGCACGATTCTCAAGTCTGTGAAAAAATGGACTCACCAATCTGACAAGATCGTAACAGTGTCTAAGATCCTCGGAGTTGTGTACAGTTTGTCAATAAACAGACACCTTATGCTATCAAGGTCCCCAGCATATTTACAAGTACAACCCGTTGAACAATTTACAAACAACAAAAACAGGCACACAAAGTTCATCAACACACACAACCGTCAACTGGCGTAGCGTTGTCAGAAGGCATCCCCAGAGACACACCCTTGTCTCAGGTGATAAAACCTGAAATGGCACCCCCATGCCTGTCAAAATCAATGAAAGTGAATTTCGCCAGGTTCTTTTGTTGCGCATGAACATCAAAGAAACACTGGCTTTGTGCGTAAAATGACATCTTTCAACTCTCAGTGTTGCTGGTGGGTCTTTTTGTAGACGGGGTCTGTCCAAAACATGTTTGAGACAAATGAGACACCCCCTCTGTTATCTATAGGGAACAGATGAGACACGCCGGGTACCTTTCGAGGAGAATACCTTGCGAAAACACCACACTGAAATGTCATCGGAATTTACTGACCAATGAACGGTGCTCCACAGCATGTACTGTCCAGAGCAAACAGGTTTGCAATACGAAATCACTCATCTCGCTTCTGAAGAAAGTACGAGCGTCTTTTTGAGCTTCAAGGCATTTTCGCGCTGCCATTGAGGTGAGCAAAGACGGAAGACAGACAACCAAGTTTTTCCTTTGGTAAGTAGTAGCACTGGGTGAGCTGGTCGTTCGCAACCATACTGGCAAAAGTAATAGTCTCAATACATTGGCCGACTCGACACAATTTGGTGTCATCGTCATTCACTGCGCGTGAAGATCACGAGTGGCTTACCCACTTTTGTCGCCAAGCGATGTCTGGAATGCTTTCATCTGAACCACATTTTGCGCAACTCTGCGATGCAGAGACAACTATCAAACTTTCTTTTTCGGGGAGTCATCACTGGCATCGTAACCTTCAAACCGACACGTGCGTTCGCCTTGCTCATTCGCGGCTCTATAACCGTCATCGGAATCGCTGTCTGCAATGTTACTCAGGTCTATGCCAGCAAACAGACTTTCGGCGGGAACGTCTTCGCTTGAAATGTACGAAGAGCGTTTGCTCGGACAGTCGCTCCCCTTGAACGAACCAAAACCACTGCTCATCGACTGCCTCTCCGAAGCGTCCTGGTTAAAGGCGCCGTTTTCGTACACACCGCTGCTGCTGCTGCTGCTGCTGCTGCTGTCCGTTTCCATCACGCGTCTCTCTTTCGTAATGTCTGACTCATCTGGCTGGTTGATGTACGTTGAGCCTGTGCAGTGATTCTTCCCGTTTCCGCTCAACGAAATCAGGAAGTAACTGCCGGCGCTCACCTGGGCTAAAGAAGAGGAATCCTCATCGTCCGGTCCCCAGAAATTTGGCTGAAAATAACAACAAAAAAACAACAATGTACTTCGCTAACCGCGTAAAACTATCAGGAACAAGCGGTGTTCTGACAGTTCTACTGTTGCAACAATTTCGGATCTTTCAGCGCAGAAAATTTTTTCGCCTTTTCTTTGATTGCAGCAGTAACCACGAAGATGCTTGGGAATACTGCGCGACAACGAAAACTACCAAAACCAAAATTGAAGACCAAAACCACAAAGAAGGGGACAAATGTTAATGGTGTTACAATGAGTTAGAGACAACAAAGATTCTCATGCTAGGGATAGTTGAATGAAACAAGAAATTGGCAAACCAACGAGACAGTGTCAAAGTGCTTTTTCTGGCTGGCATGCGGCATTGAGGAAAGTCTGATCCAAAACAGGTTGGTACTCCGTAGGAGATTGGTGTGCGCGTGCTGGAATAAGTGCCTGGTCCTCCCTCACTTGTTCATGTATGTTCCACTGTCTATGAAAGAGTGTCGTCAAGCACGGAAAACGACACAGGAGGTCGCAGTGCATTCGCCAGTTCCGTCGCAACTGCAGAAGACGACGTGCACCGTCACCAGCTGCCAACAGGAACGGTCGTTTCGCAACATTTGCAAACGTGGAAGACAGGAATACATCTTATGCCCGTCGCCGTCATAGTTTTTGTGTGGGGGGAGGGGAAAGGATTTGTTCTCACAAAAGGAAACAAAAAGAATTTTGCCCTCCACTCACAACCGTTGACATTTTCATTTATCCTTCACAAGCTCCCAAACTGCTTGCTCATTATTCTGCTCTCTGGAAGGTTCTCTGTCTCATCTTCTACAAAAGTGTTCCATTCGCCAGCTTTTTCACCCCTCTGATACATGCGTGTGGTGCTACAACTGCTACTGCCACTACCACTACCACTATCATCAGAGTCCCCAAAATCTCGCAAAGCAGCCTCCATTGGTGAACATGGACTCAAAGGTTCATCTCTGGGTTCAAAAGGCACTCTCTCCAGTTTTGGAGACGTCTCTGCAGCAGGATGAAAAGACTTTGGTTCTGTCACCACATCCTCATTGTATCCAACACTGGTGTTTGCTTCTTGCAAACCCTCACACTCTTCTCTTGCAGAGTTGTCCGAATCTCTTTCAAAGACCAAACACTGAGGAGCAGCATGGACCTTGCTGTAACCATCGTTTCCACTGCTGTTGTCACCATCATTGACATCTAACATGGCTTTTACCATCGGCGTCGGCGAGTCACGTTCATTTGTGTCGTTTTCTCTGGTGACACTTGCAGACTCCGAAGGTGGAACATAATCTGAACTGGAACTGGTCCCTTCTCCCTTCAGTTCATCTTCGTGTGCTGTGAAGCTGAGATTTGCATCATCAATTGTGGAGTACAATTCAGCCTGGTCCTCCCCGGACAGATTATCACTCCCTTCTGTGAGCTGATCAATGCTGTTGCTTTGCTAAAATTGGAAAACTGAAACTCAATCTAGATTCACGACATTCAGGATGTACAAGGTTGAAATGACTTCCACGGGATGCATTCATTGTCCACTCCGAGCATCAGCAAAAAGTGCTTTTCCCCTGCAAATTGTGGATCGCCTGAAGTAGGCGCCCACGTACCACATGTGTGCTGAAGCCATCAAAGGAAAAACAGAATTTTGCTCCCAGTTTGCTTTTTCATCACTGCAGAGAAAAGGGAAATTTTTTTGTGCAGATAAAAGATCTCAATAGAAGGACGGAAATTTTTGAAGAACCCAGACGATGTGGCTTCAACATTGCTGTCAAGTGAAAAATAACAAAATGAAAAATCAACAAACATGCACGGCGAGATCCTAACACCTTCAGTTCGAAACGAAGCATGTACCTAAATGAGCCCGTGTGACAAAAAGAGGTTGATACCAGGGTTAATACTTGAGAGAAATCAGACATTGTCACAGGGAAATAATCTGGAATGTACAACGGCAGCTGCACACAGGATACTTCAAAACACAAAAATGCAACGAGTGCAACGCGTCAGTTGACAAAACCAAGTTGCTCAACATCTGCACGGACTCTCACAATCGTAAATCTACGTGACGTGATGTGATTCCCGTTTATTTCTGGACTTTGGTTTAAAAATGTGCAGATGCCCTTGAATCCAAGTGTCCAGAGCTGGAGAACCGCCACCAACAGAGCATGATGGTCAACACAGAACAAGCACACATGACACCAAGGACACGGGCGACACAAAACAGAACTTTGTCACTCACTATCAAAGGGGCTTCATCGAGCCGCCAGTTTGGTGGGTGACACTCTATGTATCGCGGGTTTGTCTTTCGCGGTGACTCGTCATCATCGGGCTGAAAGAGATTTTACACACTTTGCAAATCAACGTGATCGACTGAACCCCTTAACGTTGTAACTTATGGATGATTTTTGCAAAGAAAACTCTCTCTCCGTCTCTTTGGTTTTTGAAACAAAAGCACTCACACAGATGGGAAGGTGAGTTTTATCAGGCTTCACAAAGGAACGTGTCATTCAATTGTTTTTTTTTTTTCTTCTTTGATTGAACTGGTTCACCGCATCAATTTGTGATTCGGGTGGCGATTCGTTTTCGAAACAAATGTTGGAGACGAGGTGTGGGTGAGGGCAACTCTCACCTTTTGGTGATGGTGCCCCCCACCCACAATGAGGTAATCACATTTGTTCCTGTTCTGATTATTTTATTTCAGAGTGTTTTGTTGTTTCTTTTCTTCTTTTGGACAAAAAAAAATTGCTGAACTGAGAAAAAGTGATATCTAGTGGTGTCCTCATTGGGTTGATGGGGGCTGTGCAAGGTTGAAAAATCTGTGTTGGGGGTCAGAGGAAAGGTCAGGAACAACAAAACACGATGAAAAAATTAGAATAAAGTAACGTGACTTCTCGGAAGCAGGAAACCTTACCCAAACTTAGTGAATGTAATATGTTGTCAAAAAACAAACAAAATTGCACTCCAGAGGCAAACACCAGAACACACCTTTTCTTCGTCCGGAGGTTTAAACTTCAACGGGGGCTCTTCAGGATATCCTTCTGCCTTCCAAATCTGAAACTCCTTGTACCACCTGTTCAAGACAAAACAAGTTCGCTTAGTTAGGCTACGTGGCTACGCGACCCATTACGTGATCAGCTCATGTCCCAAGGCAGTGCAGTGCTGAGGGAGGGGATCCTGAGATCCTGGCTAGCAGCATCAGTAGTGGGGTGGGGGAGGTTCTGCCACAACAATGACGATGATTTTTGTTTGACACCCCCCCCCAGCAGGAGCAGTGTGTGTGTCAGGGGGCACAACAGCGACGAGAACACCAACACCATTAGGCTGCCCCACCTCAAAAACTTCTCACATCATTACCGTAAAATCTCGTGTATAACACCAGAAATTTTGGACCATTTTACCAGGTCTGAACTTGGGGGGTAGTGTTATACACAAGACAAAAATTTTTTCCAGAGATTTTGCCATTTATGGGGAAGGTGTGGCAAGTCAGAGGGGGAATGACACAGGGTGGTGAGAGGAAATCAAAGGTCTTATCAATTTGGTCATATATAGGCAGAAGATTGACCCATTTTCTGTACTTCATACTATAAAATGCAGCAAAAAGTCATTTACAGGTATAAGATTTGACTATTTTCTGTACTTCATGCTGTAAAATGCAGAATAAACTATCAACTTTAACAAGGGGGGTAGTGTTATACAAGAGACAAAAATTTTGTACCACATTCGAGAGTCTGAACTAGGGGGGTCGTGTTATACATGAATTGTGTTATACACGAGATTTTACGGTAAGTGTTGTCCTAAAGGCTTTGCGTCAGTCTGTTTGCGGCAAATAGACGCCCGCCACTTGACCGCTGCGATTCCAAACGACCACGCGTTCCTCTGTTTTGACAAATCACTCCGTAGGCTGAGTTTCAACTCATTAAGAAACTACTTCCGCAGCAAATGGAAAAGAAAGGAGAACATTTGGGTCAAAGTTTGTGGTTTGGCCTGAAGATGAAACTTCAGGTTTCAGGGTTGGCGACTCTTCAACCCAAAACACGACACCCACGTCTGAAGAACAAGACACCTTTGATTCTGAAAATTTCTTTTTCAATTCTTTCAATTTTTTCAAGGCTTAAAATGGAAAAAAGAAATGGGTTTGGAAGCCGAAGTGTTCATCAGCAGCAGTGGGACCAAAAGAAGACTGAATTCCAGGAGCGTTGGTCCGTATTCAGAATAGTCTCCCATTGTTGTCAAAATATTGCGTCTGTTCTATCTTATCATATTCAATAAAATATGGAAATGCGTTCCCGGTGGGACGCGGAATACATCACAGCCTCATGATCATTACACAGACAGGCGCATAAAATGCAGCGCAATCCCCACACGGACACGGTGCGGGGCGGTGAGAATACGCTCACCACCTGTCATGGTTTGGGCAACACCAAAAAAAAAAAAATAAATAAAATAAAAAATAAAATAAAAAGGGAATTGAAAAAATGGAAGAAATTCAGTTTTTTTCCGTAGAAAATAAATAGCATGTCCAAGAGTTTTGGCAAAAAATTAGTCACTCTATAAGTAACCACAAAAATGTTAAAATTGGTTGACAATGCATGTCCTTGACAGAAAAAACTGAATTTCCATTTTTTTGTTTTCCTATTTTCCGGTATTGCCCCCTGGTGTTGAGCAGGGATGCAAAATGCGCCGCTTGTGCTTCTGCCTTCATTGCCCGCAGGGTTAGTTACAGCTAGGCATTTGTGGGTTTTTGCTTCTTTTGGCCATACATATGTCTCTTTTATGGTTTGGTTGGGTATTTTCCAGATTCTTTCTGTTTTTGGTTGTATAAATTCACACAATTGTGGCCATTAGAAGTCGGTATGGTTGGGCATTCTCTGTTTCTTTTGAGCAATATAGATTTCAGGAAAATTTATAGTGTTTTTGCTTTTCTGCAGATGTGGGTGGATCTGGTCTCTTGTGAGAATCTGTGGCCCTTAGGACAGCCATACTTTGTGTGAATTCTCGTTTGCGTCACCAGCCAAAGTGCTGTCAAAATTTTGCCAATAGACGATTTTTCCTTTTCTCTGGTTTCTTTCGTGGACAGAGGTTCAAATGCTGATTTAAAAATGAAAGTCTCACAGAAGACAACCAACCACAGACACAATTTGACATCCTCAAAAATCTCTTTCTGCCCTTGTTGCATCTGACAATATGTAGCCCAGGATCAAACTGAGGCCAACATTTTGTCCAGCTTAGAGGGCTGTAACATGCGGTGTTGTGGTGGTGGAACTGACACAGCTAGGGACTGGGTTCATTACACAGTCTGGACTTTCACTAAGCACCAGGGCATAGCTCCTGATTCCCAGAGCTTAGGCTTAAGCCCCCGCCAAGGCCAGGACAAATTGGCACCTTTACTCTGAGGACTGACGTGGATCCAGGGTTTTGGTCAAAGGGGAACTGAACTTGAAATTTGGAGTTTGACCCCCAGAGGAAGAGCCTTAACTCTGATTACCGTCCAAAATACGCTGTTTGTCGATTTTTGTGAAAAAACTCCTTGGCTTTCATATCATTTCTCGGGGTAATGGGTGACGGTTGCCGAAGGCGGCAGTCTGTGCCCACTTTGATTCCAAACTTCTTGTCCATCCAAATGGAAGAAATGCAGCCCAGCAAATTGCATGATTTTGAAAAAGTGGAGGGGGGGCCAAGTTCTTCCACATGGGTGTTGTGCCTTTCTTTTTCAAAAGGAAGATCCCTGAATAAGGGACCGAAAATAGGGACATGAAAAAAAATGGAATTCAGTTTTTTAGTCAAAGACATGCATTGTTGACAAGTTTTGACATTTTTGTGGTCACTTATAGAGTGACTAACTTTTTGCCAAAACTCATCC
>JAAUYG010103661.1_pt1 | contig 13067 bp, 9 predicted proteins | sample 7278091 | NCBI WGS metagenome assembly JAAUYG01 (sample SAMN14350201, study PRJNA611818) | marine sediment metagenome | isolation source: surface marine sediment (0.6m) | place: French Polynesia: Moorea | collected 2018-08
CAGGTTGTCTTCATTTTCAGCCAACAAAACAATATCGTCCGCGTACAGCAATATACTGATTTGTTCATCCCCAATAGGCACCCCAACATTCATATCTTTTATCCCAGTAGTGAGATCATTTATGAAGATTGGTCTTAAAATAGAGGGACCACTGTAGTTAAATTCACTCATAAGTGAAATTTTTGTGTTCGCATTTGACTTAAAATATTCCTTCAGCAGTATTCATTCCCTATGCCTTTTAAAAATGTCGCTAGGACATCCATGACTTACTTTCAGTGTGGTTCAAAATATTGTTTTGAAAGACGCTAAGCAAAGGTAGATGCATGGATGTTAGCATGTGTAGCTGTAGGGAAGCAGTTATTGTTTATCAAACAGAATAAAAACAGACTGTGTATGAAGAAATTACAAAATGTACTTGCAGTACCAGCGCCAAAAAATAGTACAGTAGAGGGGGTGTCGCAAAAAATCTTATATCCTACAGTGATCTTAAGCATGGAAAAGACAGTGGTTGCCAAGGTGATGAGTGAACTTAAGGCTATTTGTGGACTTACATTTTTCCAGTCGCAGCAGACCAGTTCAGTTGCATTGAAATGTAGGACCTTCTTGCAGAAATATATGGTCTTTCAAGAGAGGTGGTCTCTCCTGACTCACTGTAATGGTCTCTTAAGACAGCTGGCAGTGGTCCCTCAAGACAAGTTTCGCTGTAATGTTATTTGTCACACTCATTGTTTGTTCCAGAGCCGCTGTGTGAGTCCCCGGGGGGTTGGTGGTCCACACAGGGTCTCAGTTCACTGTTTCACAGCTTCGAGGCTGGTGATGAGGATTTGTCTCGTGCCATACCACCGGTCGTCTTTAAGAGGTACTGGGTGAAAGGGGTTGTTGATCACCGTAGTTGTGAGAATTCGCTGTAGATTGGATAATCTGATTTGGTGTCAGCATCACTATCAATTGCTTATCGACTAATAAGAGATGAAATTAGTTTTTAAAACTCTAGAAAAAAGATGAAATATTTATAGATGGCATTCTAGTGACTATCTACTCTATAGTATCTACTCTACTGTATGTAGTCCATAAGTCTAAAATATACTGTAATAACTGATGCAACCACGACATATGTCATGACATTATACTTCTTTTTCCCAAAGTTCCTATTCGTTAGCATGACTCTACCATGGATTGGGGTGGGGGTGGGGGTGGAGGGAGAAGCGGGATCAAATCAACTGATCAGCAACTCTAGTCGATTATCAGCCCACTGCTAGGATATGGCATATGGTATATAATATATTACCATGATATGTATATGTATCGGTCAACTTTGCATATAGTATATCAATTTGCGTTTTCCAGCCGTGGAAGGCGCCGTGGATTGCTGAGTCACCTTGCCGGCCACAGTGTCAGACAGAGGGGCTATGATGCTGTATTTGTAACCAGTTCTGGAGTTCTGACATCTTACGACCCCCATGGAAATTTGAACTGGCAGGTAAGTAACCCCCCCCCCCCTGCACTTTTGCATGCATAGTAATGGCAAAAAAAATATGCAAGTACATGTATCAAGAATAGAGACCTTATGCATATGTATCATACATGTATGTTTGCATGATGATCCTGGCCCAGTGTTTCAGCTCTGTGGTAGCAGAAAATCAGTCTGTGTTTATGTCTGTCTCTGTTTTGTCCTGTGTTACCAAGGTCATGGTTTGATGCTATGCCCTAAAGATGTGAAAAGGAACATTCAAACACTCTATGTTGTGTCAAAATGGTTTATTCTGGTGTAAAATATAACTTAATATGATGTAATGTGTATCTAAAATGAAGCAGCAGATATATCAGACCATCCACAATTCCATGCCCAGAAAATGGAAATTCTCCCCATACCCTGGAAAGTCTGCTTTTCTGCGATGTTCTGCACCACACTTGGGCAATTCCGTGCAATTCCACGCTGTCACGCTCAAGTCGAAATTCCGCGCTAAATTCCGTGATTGCAGAATCCTGGATGGACTGGTATATAATTAGTCCCACTGTGTAGTGGCTGTATATATCTCTGATCTTGTATAATAACCTGTAGTCTGGTGCTGTAAGTACTGATGTATTACAATTTATTTATTTCTACCATTTTTCCAGGTAGCGGTTCCCAGTCAATGGTCCGGGCGACATCGGCAGAGATTCTCCAAGCCGTTTGAGGATATCCATACAGACAACTTCCTACCTTCACTCACCACGTTTCCGCTACAGTTATACGACCAAGTGGTTAGTGAATGGTTTGTGTTAGTTGCAGTCGACATGATATTGATATCAAGCTCCCTGTAGTCATGAGGAAAGATAAAATAATTGTAATGCATCATATGTGTGAAACAGTGCAGGTATGCAAAGATGCCTCAAGTTAAGTTCAGTATTCAACATTGTTCAAAGTTGACTGCATTTCAGGTTATATGTAGGTATTAGATAAAATGTGTTAATTATTACATGTATACATGTAATCGTAAAGTTAACAACATAAATTTGAGATGTAATTATTTCGGATGCCAAGCATCACTCTGGTGTTTTATCCTGATATATTGGAAATTGTTTAGCTCGGCTATAAAACATTTGGTTAACGTTTCTATATATAGAACATGTATGTAAATGGGTCACAGCGTCCATTCATGCATGTACTTAGATTCACCTTATGGTTTGACTATCGAAATATCACAATAAACACCAACTGCTTTGCCCCTTAAATCACACTACAGTATAACCTGTCTTGAAAGACAACCACATTGGCCATAGACAAGTGGGCTCTCTATACAGGTGGTCTTTGCTGACAGGTCCTTCCTTTGCCACTTATAGGATATATAAAATGCCTGTCAAACCTGTTCTGCAGGCCATGAACAGAAATGCTTATGTCTCGATGCTTTTCTTTGATGCAGAGTGTTGCCCTGGTGTCTGGCTGGAACAGTATGTCCCTGATTGACTTACAAGATGGCTACCTACTGTCACAGCTTCCATTGCCATGCCGACCACAAAGTGCTCCTATCATTGTGGATTTCAGTGGAGACGGTTGGAATGATGGTATAATACATTGTCCGTTTGGGTGAGTGGAGTAGTGTAGTAGTAGTAGTAGTAGTAGTAGTAGTAGTAGTAGTAGTAGCGTAGTAGTAATACCGGTAGTAGTAGTAATACCGGTAGTAGTAGTAGTATCACTGTCAATCGTAGTACTACTACATCTACTATTTATATACTACTATGATTGCTACAACTACCACTTCAGTTACTAGATTTGCTATCTCTACTACAATTATGTTATATAACAATCTCTGCTTTAGTTACAAGGGACATAGGGATTCAATTATTGTTATTTACATGTACAATGTATATTGATAGTATCATGAATATTCAGTTCAAGTGCTACTTCAATAACAATATTTTAATATTTTCTGTGTCATTAATTGAGATTGTATGTTGTCATGCAAGAATAATTAAATATGCATCAAAATTTACATACAAAATATACCTGATATACCATCCCGGGTATACCATATTCTTCCTGTATTTGCATTGCCAGGTATATTGGCTTGAGGTTGGAGCAGAAAGCTCGCGTTCTGTATCTCAGTGCTGTGTCTGTGTTTGCCACGCTTGCCATGCTGCTGTTGTCCTGGTGTTGTCAACCAGCTAGTGATGAGGAGGACAGAGATGTGTGAACTGCCACTGCGGTGCTGCCATCTGGTGGAAATTATAGGAGTTTTGTCGGTCCGCACTAGTCCAGCTGTTACAGGGGATGATTGACATTCGCTCTGAAGACTTCGGATCTACTGGCACTGTGTGAAATGGTTTATCAGGAATTCCAACAAGGAATTGCTTTGAGTCACTAAGCTCAGTTTTCACAAGTGTCACCCGGTCTGCTGCTTCCACAAACAGGAGGCTGTAAGGACATTTTGTGGAGCGACTTAACTTCTGGATACCCCGTTTCTGATCCTGGTATCAAAGCTAGACACAGGTTCTGAAGTCACAGGAGCTAGTGGCATTCCCAGCCTGTGAAACGTTCATGTTAAACGGTCAGCCTCGGATCGACATGTCTGGAGTTTGAATCTGGTCTGAGACATGCTGCATGGCCCTAGTTTGTCCAGTCATCAATTGGGGCAGTTAAAAGGGGCCTGAAGACTGATCACTTCATTTCCTTTTCCCTTCCTGTGGGAAATGTTCTATCAGGAATTTCAAGAAAGCTAACTAGTTGCCGTTTGAAGCTACTGGGCTTGTTTTACACACGAGTTATTACGTTAATAATGCTACCCTTCTCTGTTTTATATCCCCCCCCCCCCCCCAACAGGGGTCTCTACAGGAGCCTTGCGCAGGCTCCAGGACCCCCACCTTCTCTAACTCTAGTGTTATAATTGATGTACGAAGCACATGATTAGCACCCTTTACACAGTCTTACACATGCTGACCCTTAAGCTGTTCCTAAAGTGTATCTTTATACATGTACACGTACTTATATACTGTGTGTATTCTGCAGGGACCTATATCTGTTAATAGAGAAAGATATTGTCCGTCAACCTCCCGAGGACACCATTAATGAAAGTTTCATACCAAAACTGATCTGCTCACCTTGTATCGAAACTAGTTTCACAAGCCTTTTCGCCATTTTTCAAGCATTTGACAAAATTCAAGCCTAAATGTTTCCAACAATGGCTAGGAGCCCAAGGCGGGCATGCGTAAGACCCTAGAAAGGTTGTGACTTTAGCGTTTGAGGTTAAATGATGTGTACAGAAAATATTCTTTTTGGGTAAGCAAGAACCCAATCATTAGCAGGTAGAATGTGGGTCTATTTGTCAACTTTTTGCCGAGTGCCTTGGCCCCAAATCAGTTCCCTGTCTTTGGTGTGTATAAAATTTTTACCAATACAGTAACCCCCCCCTTTAGAGAGGGGTCCTTTGGTGAGAGGGAGAATTACATGCATTCACTGTACTTGCTGCCAAAACTTTGCATCCTTTCTAGAATGGTTATTTCATTAGAGTGCATCGTTTAAGAAAGGAACCACTGTGCAAGTTTTTTCTAGTCAACATTATCTGTGATGAATAAAATGAGGATAAAGTGTTCCAGTGTTCTTGTTGTTCCAAAACGGAAACGAGTCTTATGTTAGTAATTATGCCTTGATCTTGTTACAGATTCCCAGATTTATTATCCTATATACAATCTGAGGCACAAGTATTAAATGGAGCCTCTAATAATCTCCAGAAGTGACTGTTAAAGAAACAATGAAACAAATTTTGGAATGTACTGTCAATGTGGAATATATTACATGATTTTAGCTAATGGGAAAAAATAACAAATTTATATTTTGACTTTTTGGAAAAATTCACAAATTTATTTCTTCAGGCAAGATGAACTATTGCCACCCAAAACCTGTGTAGCGGGATTTGAAACCAGTATTAAAGTTTAATGGTGGATATGTTTGGTGTGCCTTAGATTCAGAAATTTTAACTCAAATATTGAAACCGTGGATGGCCAATGTGAAGCAAAGTATAAGGTTTGGGAATATCTATTGTATGGCCCCAAGATCTTATAAATTTATGACTATATTTACTTTAAATTAGTGTGGAAATTTCTGTTTGGGAATGCTCTATGTGTATTTAATAGAATTTTTGTGGATGCTATTCAAAAGTCGTCTGGAAAATGGTGAAGCAAAATCAAAACACTTTTATTATTCTCAAAAATAAATAAATACAATATGATATGAATATATCCATTGCCAGTTTATCCTATATGGTCGTAAGCCAGCAAATTGAGCAATGTATTAACAGTACATGTATATGGATTGACATTTCGAGCTTGTAACAATTTCTCTTCATGTGGGACAACAAGCATTTGTGTATATACACTACACAGATCAAATGATTAAAAGACATTAAAACATTACCAAATAGTTGGACCACCCTAAAAGAAACTGCACAAAACCCTGACCATGTTGATTTAGACTGTATTGCAGAAGTACAGTGGAAACTCACAATGTTACACCACTCACTGTCAATGCCAAAGTAGTCCTAATTTTGAGGTGGTCTTAATTATGAGGCAATATAGTCCTAATGTGTAAACTTTTGGTCAGCCAATGAAATGGTCTTAATTTTAAGGTGGTCCTATTTCCGGGGTGGGGGTTAATAGCACAAATGATTAATTCTGATTGCAAAGCATGAGACAACACTGACAAAGAAACTGAGAAGTAGGTGAATGCAACTCTACACCTTGGTGAAAACTGGTTTAAGTCAATGCTAAATATTTTCAAGCACCAACACTTGGTTATTACCACTGCTACATGTATGCCTTCACCAACGACTTTACTAGCTGACTATGTTATCAAGCACAAACATTTAGTTATTACCACTGGTACATGTACGCCTTTACTAACGTCTTTACGAGCAGTGTATAGTTATCAAGCACCAAAACTTGGTTATTACTAATGATAAATGTATTCTTTAGTGACCACTTTAGCCCTGGCAGTCCACTTCACCATCACACAACTACTAATACATCACCAGGCTTTACATTTTTCATGATGAAATTAATATACACAAATTATTCCTGATTCAAAAAAGCCCTGAATGCATGACAAAATACCAGGGCACCATACATACTGTAGCAAAATGCATACTGGTAACAGTGAAAGCAGATTAATATTTAGCAAGAGCAATATACGGAGCCTATTGTGTTTGAAGGCATTGTACATACTTGCATTAAATACATATACAGTGTATACACTTTACAACAACACTGGCTGATTAAGAATTAAGCCCACAACTTAATATTTAAAGCTCATGAATTAATATTTAAGCCAGATAAAGCCCATGAGTTAATATTTTAGATACTACCTTGCTATATAGCTCTTGCTCAATTTAGTCTTGGACATAGTGTGCACAGCATATACACCACGTATATGAACTGCATGGCATACTTTATCACACTGTAAATGTTAATTTTCATGCATGTGTTTTCACATGATTACCTTAAAACCACAAGCTCTTGACTAGATACAGAAGCTCCATGTAAATAAGTTAGTACATATTGTTACATGATAGTAATCTTTATCACACAGTGGTCCCTCTAGGCCTCTACTAGACAACCCTTCATTATTTCAAGACCGCCTTGATTATAAGACCTCTTAATTTGGTCCCATCTGCTGATTTTATGTGCTGCTGATCCTTTATTTTAAAGACCACCTGCTATATAAGACCACATTTTCCAGGTCCCATGAGCAGTCTTAAAATACAGAATACAGGGATCACTGACCCAAGAACCATCAGGTTTAACAGCACGACATCTTATCCTTATAGCAGCGTTATATTGTCCAGCAAATAATTACTGGATAAATAATATATGATCTTTAAATATAGTACATGTATACACAAATAGCACTTTTAAGATATTTTAAAAATCGGAAAAGAAAGATTCCATATTTACTGAACTACAGCACTTAAATAAATGCATATAAGCACTGCTTTGCAAATCACTCATCATACATGTATACCTTAAAGCTTTGCCTTCAACATGTTCAACATAACCACAGTAAGATGAAGTTCTGTATATACTGACTATTAAAAATCATAGAATTAACTGCATGATCTGGTTCACTACAAATCGTTAGAAAAACATGATGAAACAAACATCAACAGCATATTAAAAATACCCGGTAACATCATGAAATTTTACCATTAGTTGACATTGGATTTGTAGAAATTTGTAGAATTGTAAACATCATGTTGTTTAACATGACTTGAGACCAGAAAGAGCTTCCAGGAACATACATCATAAAATTAATCATTTACATCACCACGAATAAGCCCAATGAGTGTACAACTGTAACATTATGAAATGATCACTATGGCACAACTTGATACACTGGCCCTAACACTACTTTTATAATCATTGAGGAACTGTGCCTACTCACTTTGGCCTGCACTAATATAGAACATATAGCGCTACACAGCTGTACATATTTGTGTATCAGGTTCAACATTTGATCAAGCATATATATCACTCGTATAATGACAGCCTTCAAATCAGTACAGTGGTCCCTCTCTAATGTAGACCCTTAGGCTATTACCCAAGAAATTGTGGCCACATTTGAAAAGGTGCCTGTGGCGAACACTGACAAGGGGAGCAAAATGCATTCATTTAGGTCACATGATCTACTGTACATTCATTAATGTTCGTGGGGATTAATGTTTGCGTTTTCGAGGCAAAACCATGTTTGCGGGGATTAATATTTGCGGCTAGCTCAGGTCTCGTTAGTTATCTAGGTAGATGAATTGTTTGCGTGGTATTTATTTTTGCGATTTAAAGATGGTCTCAAAATAAATCCGTCGCAAACATTAATGAATTTACAGTATATACATACTTAAATACCCATACTGCAATAACATTTTAACATTTCCTTGAAGAATGTGACATGTGTCATTTGTTGATATCTATTTTGTTCACCACATGTGGTTTTGTTTTTAAGCACCTCCAAGTCAACAAGAAACACTATGGAGTACTATGTTATAGGCCAAGACTGTTTGGTATGACTATGACTGAATAAATATTTAATGTAATGAAGAATATATAACAGTCTAGATGATGTAGATATGGATCACAGTTAATACAAATGATGGTTGTATGAACCTTTTCACATAGAGACTAGACACGTGTAAAAACTTCTCCTACCTATCACAACTCATATACCATACTGAAAATCTGGTTTGGGGTAGGGTTGGACATTAACTTATTAGGGTAATTTTCACTTGTCCGAACTGAAAATTCATCTGCCCACATTTTTTTTGTCTGGTACTCATTGGCAGTATTTTCTGTTCCCACAACTGCTTTTAGCATAAAAGAGGGTTCAAATATTACTTGTCCTGTAGGACAAGTGGGGTGGGAAGCTCAGTTGTCCGACAGGTACTTTCAGTTGTCCGGGGTAGTCAGACAATCCTTAATGTCCATCCCTGTGGGGGTCTCGGAAATACCTAAGTCTAAATTTTGAAAGTTAACAGTCTGAGCACAGCACATCATGGTCACTGGCTATGAACCTGACTTAAGTCAAAACTTAGACTTAAGTATTTTTTTAGAACTCCAGCCCTGGACTGACACTTGTTTACTGAAACCTTTTTTTTTATTCGGCTGGAGTTCTTAAAAATACTTAAGTTTAGCTTTACTTAAGTCAAATTGAAATGGCCAATCACAATGCATAGATCGAGGAACTAAGTCAAAACTTCGACTTAAGTACCCTAGCCTTGTACACTACACAAAAAAGTTAAGGATATTAATATCCTTAACTATTTTGTGTAGTGCATATATGCTATGCGTGCCACGGTGCATATACGCACTACACAAAAAAGTTAAGGATATTTAATATCCTTAACTTTTTTTGTGTAGTGTATATGTGTATTGCAGACCTTTTATATAACTCAGACTGGGACCGATGTGTATTCTACAGGAGCTAGAGTAAGCATAACCCTTCTCACTCTTGCTTAGACCTTGGTTGTTGATCGCAGTACGATTTGCGTGATTTCCATTTCCGTGCCAATTCTCATGGGGATTCCCCAGTAGGCTGTACCGGAGGACACGTAGACGGCAGAATCCCTGTAGTGGTACAAACCCAGGAAAAACGGGTTGTACAGGTAGGCAAAGACCATCAAAGGGAACATCTGACCGCCATGGGTGTGACCTGGAATAGGTAATAACGACAGTCACCATAAATTATTCATAATAATGCTGCCTGTTTGCAACTTGGCTCTATATTCACCAAAATTTTACATGAGGGTAGTAATCGATACAGATACCTCCGAGAAATAGGGATTAGCTGTATGCATAGCCATAATAGTCATGAACAGAGCCATAAAGAAAATTTTCTTCAGAGGGTACAGTTCTGCTGCCAATAAAGACATTTCACCCTATCATTAGCCAAGGATAGTCACATTTCAGTTTCAACAGTATAGACAATCTGATACCTGTGATCAGCAAAATTATCATTCTGCGAAACAAAGTTCTGTCATACAGATTTTCATGATTTTAAGAGGCATCATCTTGAGTAGGTTAAGTAAAGAAACCTTCAAATCTAACCCACACAGGCTGCACTTGCTCCAACTAACCTGAAAGTACAAGTCGTATATTGTATTTGCCACTGTCCAGGGCTTGTTTGGCAGCCCAGGGTTGATGAGCAAGAAGTACAATGGGATATTTCGGGTCGCACTCTCCGACAGCCTTGTCTAGGTCCATACCATGGCCTTCATACCTAACCAAAGAATATGCAACATAAGTAGCATGTACTAGGGTTGAGATCTTCATGACTTGAGGCAAACCAAACTTGACCTTGCCTGACCTTGAAAGGTAAAATTCAAGGTCATTCATTTTTCAAGTGCTTGCATCTCTGACAGCATCAGACATGTCAGAGTTAGCATATACTTTAACCAGGTTAAATGGAAAATCTTTAATTTTAATCTCAAAAACTGAAAAGCTATGCAAATTCACAACCCTAAACTAAATCGCAATGTTACTAGTAAGTTTCATTCAGCAGGCTAACCTAGTAACTCATCCACCTCAGAAATTACTTGCAGTATGAAATATTGTTTTGTTAATCACTGTTAATACACAAATGTCATTAATTTAACTGGATGAGGTCTATGGAGTACCTTATCTTACTGGCAAAGATGTCATCCACACCAGCCAAGTAGAAAGAAGCCTCTGAATCCTCTGATGCTTGAATTCTCACATGCTCGTTGTGTAAGGGCTTCACTCCATGCTGTGATAGGAACTCAAACCAATTGTCCACAAGCCCTGTGAAGTATTCATGGTTTCCTAGGAGAATAAATTTCTTACACCTCAATAAAGGTATACCATATCCCATTATGCATATATGTTCACATGGCATTAAACCAAAATTATTCCTGGTAATGCAATTGATAATTGCAACATATTTTTTATTTAAGATTCATATTTTCTAGGACACTGGAACTTTAACTGCTTGTAATTTTCAACCATATGGTGACATGCTGTCAACTGAAACTAAATACTATCTGGTCTAATTTGGTACCTGTAACAAAATAGGTGCCCTGTTTTGACTTTAAGTCACCAAGGTGTTTAGCAGAATCCCCCAGTGCCTCTACAGAACCATCTGACAAGTCACCAACAATCACAATAGCATCTGCAATGAAGAAAGCATTTTCAAGTGAACATGTTAAAAGTGTAACAAATATTTAAGATTATAAATTGCAGTATCAAGTTGATAATGATAAAATATCATAAAGACACACAAATTACTTTCGTGCATTAATCTTGTCAAGGTGACCAACAAATGTCTGTACTGAGAATTTTATTGTTTAAAAGTATCTTCAGTCTGTTAGAAATAAAGTTGCATGATGTAAGATATTTACAGCCATAGATTTATTGAACTGATTACTGATATAATCATGATAATGATCAGATGATCAGGTGTTATCAACAATAATTCATACAGTAATATACAGTGATATAGGAAATGTTCTAACAGTGCACCGACATAAACATATACATCATCCCACATGTTAAAATCACCTGCATGAAACGTGTTTACTATATCTACCACATTCAACAGTTTCTCTTTCAAAACTGTTGGGCCGAGATGAATGTCACTAAGCTGAATAATGCTGAACCCATCAAAATACTTGGCCAATCCAGGAATATTCACTTCAACAGACCGGATGCGTGGAGGCTTGTGTGCTTGGTAGAGTCCATATGTTCCAATAACAGCAGCATAGAGCAACGCTATTACAACTCGTACTGCTTGTACCGAACTGTCCCCATATAACCATTTTGCAGTATCCCAAACTTGGACATGCTCTTTTCTGTTCTTACTCTTAGTGTTCCTGTACAAACTCTGTTTTCCAGCTCTGCATGCTACAAGACACAGGCGCAGGCCAATTTGTAATAAAAGGCCAATGATGCAGTGCACAAAGAAGCCAAGGTTTACGTAACTAAGATAACCCATCCAGTTATTCTCATTATGTAACAGTACAAGTACAATGTTAAGAACAAAACTAAGCTGAGAAAGAATCAACCATCCAGCTATAAAATATTTTAGAAGCGTGACAACACTTCTCCGATGGTAACCAGACGGTTTCTCCTCTAAGATATTTGTCGATGTAGCACTTGTGTTTCGTTGGCCGTTTTTGTTTGGGGTGGCGATAATATGGTCAGATCCGGTTGATTCAACGTTGATCTTTTTCAAGAGTGCCGTTACATGCGACCAAATAAGCTTGACACCACAAAGGATTGCAAATTCCAGAAAAGTGATCAAAAGTATTCTTCGTACCAAAGCTTTCTGTGGGCTGGACAAAGGATATAAACAGTACAAGAACCCATTTCCTAACAAGCAGACAGCAATCGCGTACGCGGTCAGCCTTATCAACGTCGCCATTTTTTCAAAAGGCCAGAATAAACTTTTGGTGCGTTTCGCTTTACTGACTGCTACAGCAGATATATCTGAACAGAGTGGGACTTTCCTTGCAAAAGCAATCTTAATTGATACGTTTTACAGATTATTATCTGTGACAAACCTGTACACTCTAAGTCAGATGGATCCTGTAAAAAACCAGAACGCTCACACATGCCCAACTACTTTGTCAGCTACTTGGGATGACTGGTGTGTTTGTGCGATGCCCTTGTATGCTGCATCTTTTTATGCATATTTTTATCTGTTATATTAGTGCCCATCCCGGGGACCATGCAACCACTATAAGATTCTTTAAAGCATATCCAGAGGAGCATGCAGACTGCAGCTAAGACTAATTGTGAGATGATTATGAACAGGCTGTGTTTCATCGGTGCAAAGAGGACCATATAGTCATCTTAGATGTGGGGGAGTTTTTGTTGTTGGTGTTGAGACGACTGATATGGCCAATCCATGCTGGGAAGGTTCTGGTCCAGTATGGCATGCACAATAATTTAGTGGTTTCTGTTGAGGACGTGCAGGCGCTGCTTTTTTCCAGTCTTGCCCATGGTGAATAGCTGCAGCAACACGGGGGGGGGGGGGGGGGGGACAAAAAAATAATAAATGGGAAACAAAATGCTAAAAAAAAAAAAAAAAA
>JAAUYG010118787.1_pt1 | contig 13065 bp, 10 predicted proteins | sample 7278091 | NCBI WGS metagenome assembly JAAUYG01 (sample SAMN14350201, study PRJNA611818) | marine sediment metagenome | isolation source: surface marine sediment (0.6m) | place: French Polynesia: Moorea | collected 2018-08
AAAAATTTTTTTATTTTTATTATATTTATAAAACGTTTTTTTATAATTTATTTATTTTTACCCCCCCCCCCCCCCCCCCCCCGTTTTCGTGTCTCATCCAAGGCATTTACTCAAACAGTTACCAACATCGAATGATTCTGCGAAACAGTATGGCATATAAACACTCATTATTGATCTACATATCTCTCGAACTCTGGACTACATACGGCCGTTATCTCTTGGTTGGCTTTGGTTATAGGCTCACCACATGTTCTGGCAACATAAACACATTGCATGGCGCTTTGGGATAGATAATACTGGGAATATAGAATGAGGCTTGATATGTGCATCCAGTGTTCGGCTGCCTCGTAGTGAAAACCTATAGCGTCCGATAGGCCATAGGATCATATGTATGCTCCATGCAGCTGCTCTCTCGGAAAGGGAAAAAAAAGACCATGGTGGAATATTTTCTAAATTTCTGAAGGCTTGTCCTTTGTAGTCCCAGGACTAAATATCCGATCGAATTATTTGGCAAATGTAATTTGTTATTATATGAATATTATCTTGATGTGACTGCATATGTCATATCCACCACGTCAAATATACAATATAATCTTTGGTCTTCTTATGTCAAGTGGTTAATAAGATTTTCTCTGTGGAAATGTTAGCACATCAAAATATTCAAAACGAGAGTAGACTGGAATTTCACTGCCACCCTTAACCCATATGCATCAATAGATTGGTCCTGTCATATTTTATTATAAAAAAAGCATAAAAACATTAGCTCAGTTATTGGAAGTTTGAATAATATATCCAATACTGGGCTAATGTCCACTGTATATTATAAGTTACAGGCCTTATACAGAGACCCTACTGATTACTAAATAATATATTAAATGTAGACATGGACATATACACAGAGAGACTCGCATCTCACATATAGAATATAGAATATATTGTCATGCTATCTATATACATATGTTGAAACTATGTGCATTAAATGTATACATTTAATAATAGTGGTATGACTGCAATGCTTCTATATAAGCTCAAACACAGGCATTAAATTGTTTTTAAATATATCTTTAGAGGCTTTAAATACATGGTTGCTGCACAGAATATACGAATCATGTTACTATATGTGTATATTACAATATATGCTAAAGTGTGTATATGCTAATATGTAGCAGCAATTACGCCATATCGGGAGATATTAATATATAGAGAGATTCATGTGGAGCCTTTTAATTTGTATATCACACTGCAGAAAGCCTACGAAAAAAAAAGGGCTGTTCACTAAGACATACTTATTTAGGGTTTTTAAAAGCTTACTATGTTTCGTTTTGTATATATTATAAGCATATATTTTATCACCCATCTGCACAACTGGGATCCAGCAGTGTGGGTTAGCATTTACCGTGAAACGTCTCCAGGGCCGCCTCTCTGCTTTGCGAACCCGCGGCACACGAGCTGGACAGCAGGATGAAGGATAGCAGATGCTGCAGGCTCCGTTGCCAGGTCGAGCTGCGAGACCCCGACCCCCGGACGCCCGCCCGGGCCCGGGGGGCCAGGGCGAGCCGGGGAGCCGGCAACAGCCACGGGGAAGCTCGGGATACCGGGCCGAAGACCCTCGACCTTCGTCGGTGGTCCTCGGGCAGTCCTCGTCGTCTGCTCCAGCAATGTTGCTGCTGCTGTTGTTGTTGGACCTCCGACTGCTGCTGATGTTGATTATTCCGGTGGTGGTGGTGGTGGTGGTGGTGGTGGCACTTGTCCTGCTTGTGGTGATGATGACAGTGGTGGTTGTGGTGCAGGTGTTGAAGTGGAGGAGGGCAAGGAGCTGCTGCTGCTGCTGTTGCTGTACACAGAGGGCTAGCATCGTCATCTTGAGGTTCGCATGGGAAAGCCACAGAGCTGAAATTGCACATAATTCGTAAGGCGAGAGGGTCGGATTGGCCGTGGTCCGGGTCTGGTCGTGAGAGGCTAGGTTCAGACTGGGTTGATGGTTGGTCGTTCCTATACGTCCTGTAGGGAAGTGATCCCGAGTCTCGCCAGCGATTGTGTTATCAGCAAGCCCGTGGCGGCGAGACCGGGTCGGCACCAACCCAAAATATCAGGGCCTATATGTACGTATGATAATGCAGCTTGTGCATTGCGCTGCCGGTTCCGAGCTTCCTTCTGGAGAGCAAGGCCAGCTGAGGACGAGGTGGAAGCATGGAACCCAGAATACAGACACAAACAACACAAATAATTATAATATCCACGCCTGGATTATCCTAGGCTGTTTATCATCTGACGGCCATTGGCAGGCCTATTATAATCCGCAATGGTGTAGCAAGGAAGCCAAGCGAACGGCCCAGGGCAGCTCGTATCTTATTTGGCCGTATAGCCTGTACGCACCTTCAGGGCCGGCCGGTGTGTCCTGCCTTACGGTGAGTTTTCCCTCGACCCAGTATAGGCTGTGGAGCAGGTTTGGTTTAGGTGGGGAGGAGGAGGGAGAGGAGGAGGAGAAGGAGGATGTAGGAGAGCCGGCGACCAATATTGATGGCACAGTACGGCAGCTTTTCTCTCTCTCTCTCTCTCCCTCTCTCTTTCTCTCGCTCTCTCCCGATGTGTGCTGCTGCCGCGCCAACTGGGCCTGATCGGTATTGACCGAGACCAACCAGCTGGCTTGCCTGCTACCCTCTAGCAGTCATGTTGGTGGCATATCTAGACCTTGAGCCGGTACAATCGCCATATACGACAGCGCGGTCTCTCGGTGGACAGCAGAACACCAGCTTTGCTTTTCCCCTAGTTGTTACAATGCCATTCCAGATACACAGTCTCCAGGCCCAATTTACATGCATGTGCTGTATTCCTCCCCCGGCGCGCCCCCCGTTCTGCCGGACCCTCCCCGTCTGGTGCAGTGCCGTGGCGCCGCGCGGCGCATACAGTATCCACCCTCCTGCAATATTACGAGACTGGACAACAAGGTAGCGCTGTAAAAGCACGTCTAACGGTCCTCACAGCATCCCCGTCGGGGTGCCTTCCTTGTTAATCCATCTGCCTTTTCTCTGATAACGCACGTCCTTTTTGCAAGAGTAAACGTAGAAGGATCTCCGAGAGAACTGCGGGACCTTTATTATCGCCACGGTCGGCGCTACTGTTGAATGCCCGCTGAAAAAGCCGCCATAATGTATGCCTCTCTCACTCACTCTACTCTGCCCGGCCTTCTAATGCTTCCGTATTGAAATCTATCGACCGGTCGGCAGCAGCCACTGCTGCTACTGCTGCTACCCTGCCTGGACTACAGGCAGCCACTACCACCGTCTTCCCTCCGTCTCCCTCCAATCTCTCTCTCTCTCTCTCAGCAGCCGTCTTTGCTGGTGCTGCACGCTGGGCAATCTATAGTCATTTAGAGCAGTAAAGCACGCCAGAACGCGGCCTAATACCCAGGGCTACTACATAGTACATTTCGGCTTACAGCGGTTCTCCAATCTCGCTGTCCAGATAGATATGACCCAGTACTAATATGTACATTTGCGCGGTGCCTGTTATCCTTCTCAATGAACGAGCATTCGCGGTACGGCGGGCGTTGATGCAGTGAGCAAGATATACTATCCCCCGGTACATGTGTCACGGTCACACCAGATAATCCACAGGCCGGGCCGGGAGACAACGGGTGACAACGCGTTCATCACAGATGTCAAAACAATCTGAAATAGGACTCGTGCAGTCTGTGACTGACAAATTTGGTGTTGTGTTTTAATGAGTGCGAACATGCTTTTCGAAAACAACGACAGTAAAAGTAAACGCTACCCCGCAGAGATACGAATAAAAAAGTATAGGATGTGTGACATACAATATTGTATATCATACTAAAGCTATATGTTTGCCACGGAAAGGAAAGGTTCCACATGCTTTATTACCTTTGGGAATTAAGCATTCGATTCGCGTATTCTGGTCAACGGAGTTCGTTGTGGTGCCAACTAGCATATGCAATGACGTTCACCTATAACAATGACCAAGCGCCGAAATATATTTACGAAATCGCTCTACCCACATAGTCATTTTCGGCAAGATGTGGAATTATGTACCAGTCGAAGAGTACCTCCGGCGTGCTCCAGCCATAGCGGCATTTAAGTCACGTCAATAGACAACAGTTTTGTTTTCACACAGAGCCTTCAATGAAATTTGGATAAATAAATAAATAAATAATAATAATAATAATAATAATAATAATAATAATAATAATAATAATAATAATAATAATAATAATAATAATAATAATAATAGTAATAATGATATAATTTTGAAGAAGAAGAAGAAGAAGAAGAAGAACCATGTGAATATGCAGATCCATATCGACATACTTCAACATTTAAGAAAAAAGATATGCATGAAACGACATTTACGGGTAACAATACCGTATAATACTGCTTTGGGGGGGGGGGGAGTGAATAGTCCGGTAATGAGAATGTTGCTGTAGTATACTCTTAAGGACTACATACACGAAATAGTCTCTATTTTAGTTTTATTCAAACTCTGAGTCTCCGCTTTCCAGTGACGGAGACTATTAGCTCTGCTTCGATCTACACAGCAGAGCTACATGTACTATCATCTCAGAAACCACTGTACGCATCAAGGCCAATTTTCTGGTAAGCTATCTATCCACCATATCTCCATGCCACTTGCTCTGTTCTCAAAATTTTCACTTTCAATTTTTTTAGGAATATGTTTTTTTCGTTTTCGTCATAACCCTATTATTCGTAATAGAGCGAAAATTTCAAAATGATCTACAGTTTTCATTTGATTTCCACCACACTTCATCACAAATATGTTAGTCATGGAGGAATACAGCTCATTTCACTTTGGGCAATCTTTCACGGTACTTTGACATTTTTTCTTAACAGGAGACCATATTTGGGACTGGAAATGTCAAAACGCTGCTCCTCCTACAGTTTTCATCCAATCTCAGCCAAACATTATCCGGGCTGTGTGTGTGTGTGTGTGTGGGGGGGGGGGGGGTTATAAAGCTGTTGCCTTTCTTAGTCATCGGACAAGTTTTACAAAATTGATTGCACTTTGAAATGTTACCATGAGGGCCAATGGAAAATCCTAAAATGTGGAATATCTGGTAAACGGCTGATCATAGAGCGAATTAACAGATAGAAATTTAGGACTCAGCATCCTAAGAACTATATATTTAGGGCAGCTTTCACGTCCAGTTGCTTTAAGTTCAGTTTGGGATCATTTGGTGCACTTTCCAAATTTGAGATTTTCAAAACGCTATTTCTCACAGTTTTCCGTCCAACTTCCACCAAAAGTAACAGCAAAATCTGAAATCAAAGGGGGTATCCAGGCCGTATTACCTTTTGGCGACCTGCCAAATTGAAAAAATAATATGACACTTTGAAATGTTTCTTAATAACAGAGGATCATGTGGGAGTGCAATTTCGAAGCGTTGCTCCTATAGATTTCATCTGATCGCAGGCAACTGTTATGGGGAGATTGACTGTCATGGGGAAATGTGGAACATCTGGTAAACGGCTGATCGTAGAGCGAATTAACAGATGAAAATTTGGAGCTCACCATCCTAAGAACTATATATTTAGGTCAGTTTTCATGTCCAGTTGTTTTGAGTTCAGTTTGGCATCTTTCGGTGCGCTTTGCAAACTTTCCAACATTAAGGGAAACCCTTAACAATCTGGAATGTATGGAAAAAATATTGTGTTGGCGATCTATCCCAAAAAATTACGACAGCATTTAAGTTAAGTCACCTCAGCTACATTGAGAATAGTCATGAAACTTGTTTCATCTGGTAATAGGTCATGCAGACCGTCAGGGGTCCTGGGGAAATACACATATAGTACCTTCATTCAAGGAAAATCTGTACCTCAATCCACATCATGCTGATTTCTATTTATTTATCCACTTTCTGTATTAGAGAGCTCATGCCACTATGGTAGTTTTTTCCCCAAAGCACAATAAACATACAGACTAAACTTGACACAAACTGCATGATCACTTACCAGGTGAAAAAAGGTTGTTTTTTTAAACTTATTTATTGGTTCACAAAATCTACAAAATAATATTATATATGCATGTACAAACCACATCACACTGATCGCACCATAATAAATTACAAACCGAATAAAAATACTGAACCACCTTGAAAAAAAGGTAGGTGAAAAAAAGTTAGACTTATGCCTAATGGCAGTGTGGCTGAGGTTACTAATCTTACATTTTGGCACTGAAGGTCACAATGATTTCATCGAGGCAAGATTGTATATATAACCTATATACTACTTATCAGAGGCCTGGATTTTAGTCATTTTTGTGTAGTGTTCTAGAACTGTCACTAAAGTTTGGCAAGAGCTGACCTTTTTTTGAGATAAAGCCATATTTTGGTGATTGTACCAGGCAACCAGCAGTACAGCTTGCCGGCTTTAGCAATGTGTACAGATCTTGCATTCGAGTTCCATTGTGTGGAATACCGAAAAAGCTACCAAGAGTGGTTGTTGCATCGTCTGCTGTAAGAATCATTGTAGATGAGTGATTCTGTGGGTAGCCTTTGTCTGGAAGAAGTACCTGTCATAAAAAAAACTCAATTTGGGCGAGGAACCATACTAGCGCACATCATATGCAGAGGCTTTGGAGATTGAAGAAGTGTATCTCATCATTCAATGACAATAACTATATTGTAGTGTGTCATAGTATTGTTCTATGAAATCTTGTACATTTATGCCGTTCAAGAGAGTTCATTTTCTATAATAGTGTTACCTTCATTTGACGTATCTGTCTTCAGTTAGGAACTCGTAAGTACAAAGAGCCTGTGGTGGAATACTAGTATCAAGTGTATGAAATATTTGGGGGCGTGTAGGTTGGAACTTTTAAATTAAAATTGAGTTCCTAAACAAGTTTTGCCAAATTGCAAAATGGCAAAATTCAATCCTGGACAGTCCTTAAGTGGTGAATAACTGTACATGATGTACCAGGAAAACTGAATAAAAACAATTAGTGAAAGACAAAAAATGAGTACAGGTTGAAAGCCGGAAGAAGAAGAAGACAGATGTGAAGGCTGTTGTACTTGAGTTGTTGACTGAGAAGGGAAATTGTGAAAGGAGAGAAATATCTGAAATTGATATAGATAAAAGGCCTGACGGAGGAAAGAAGGCAGAAAGAGGGGGGCAAAGAATAGAAGGGGAAACACAGGAGGAAGGTAAAGAGAAGAAGCAGTAAAGCGGAAGCACTTTGATAAGGAGAAGGAAGAAAGGGGGGATAAGTATAAGAAGGCGATTGGACTTTAGACTTAGGTCTGGGATACTAGCGGGTTCAAATCCCGCCAGGTAACTTTCTTTTTGTTCCCATTTCGTTAAGTTTGCCTGTGTAGAGAGAGTATTGAGTTATTTTACGCATGACCGCACAGCAGCTCTAGACTGCAAAGACTGTTCCACGTGTAATTGAGTATCAGGCCTTTAACGTCAAAAGAAGATATGGGATGGTGACAATTTTCTCTGAACTGCACAGAAAGGAACATTCAACATAAATGAAGTATAACGAAAATGTGAAACGTTGCTATAAGAATGTCCAGTCAGATTGAACAACAAAGTTACACCAACAGCCATCACTTAAAATTAATGAGTTTTGACACACTCAGGCAGCTGATTCTGGCAAATGGGTTTAAAAAGTGTGCGGGTACTGAAATTAAGCTTTATTAACATGAGCAGTAGTAGGTCTCAGACCTAAAATCACTATATGTGCTGGCTGATATCATGCATTAACAGACAATCAAGTAAAGTGGCTTCAAGTACAATCCGTATCCTGCCAAAATTAACCTATTGGTCAAGTCACAATAGTGGTAATCCCCATCGTAATCATTGTAATGATGATAAGGGGTCATTTCAGAAGGTTGACGATGATACACCTGACCATGGTAAATCCAACTCAAGGTTTTCCATATTCAAAAAGTTCCTGATGTGTTATCATTGTCACAACCATGGACACCTATTGTCAGACTGCTGGTTGTTGAAAAAGACAAATAGTCTTAGAAGGCGCCCGTGGAGTTGATAAGATAAAGTCTAAATAATAGTAACCATTGAACACAATGTGTTACTGCCAGAACCACCAAATACTGTCCAAACCATTAGCGAGGTTTGAGCGTGGTGTGTTGGAGAATTTTTTTCTCAGAGGGCAGTGTGTGTCATGTAAATCAGTCAGAAACTGAGGAACCCTGTTGTACCAAGAGATAATGGAGCTGCGCAAACTGTGCGTTTGAAAGGACTGTTACCAATGGCGGATGACATGGATTTATACAAGAATGTTCTTGTTGAATGTATCAAAGACTTGGGTTATCAGTGATTACATGTACACATAATGTGTCTGAAGTCAAAATATGTTACTTGAGATGTGGCAGTTGATATTGCAGACAAAATAACTGGTGATGGTGTACACATACTGCTTAGAAATGATATTGCAGATGGACAGGTTGAAATGGGTCCACTAGTGTGCGAGAAACCTGTGACAGGTGACACACGTTATTTGAAAAATGTCACGAGTATACCCCAAGTGTGTAGTGACAAGAGCTGTGGTGAGCAAACTAAGAGAATGTTACAGAGTGAAGTAATTGGTGTACAGGTTGACAGTGATATATCATTGTCTGACACAGTGTACAGGGATTGATGTGAACAAGTGTAGAAAACCCAAGAGATGTACTATGTATGGTGTTATAAATTGTCAAGGGTCTTGAAGTTTCCTAGGGACAGGGAAGAGCTCAGTGAAGCTCAAAAATCAGATACGGATCTGATTGAGTTCTACAACAAGGTATACATGTGTGTTACTTTGTAAATGATGGTGTGGTGATGAGATAATATAGATCTCCTTACGTCCCTGCTGGCGATGAGTGGACCTAGGTAAATAAACAAACAGTGGTTCATTCCAAGTACAGGTCAGAGCCTCGAGAAATTGTGCATGCTTTACGAATGGCATGTCAGATATTCTGGAAATTGCGCATGCTTTATGAATGGCATGCCACTTAGGGGTTACCAAACCCCAGGATAGAATCCTGCATAGTTTATATTGGCAAAAGATAAAGAGAAGTGCATCAGAGTTTGTGAAACCATGCCATGTGTGTTAAATGGTTGGGTAACCAAATCAAAATGTAAAATTGGGCCCATTAAAACCTGCACAAACAATCACTGACTCATTTAGCAGGGTGATAAGTGATTTGTGTCGGCCTGATGTCAAAGACAAAATCAGTAAACAGTTACGTGTTGACAATTATGCGTGTGTGTGCGTCAATACGGTTCTCAGAACTATTCCTTTGAGGAAGATATCATCCTAGGATGGTATGCCCAAAGAAATTTAATCTGCCTAAAGTTTCAATAATCGGAAATATTTCAATAAGTAATGTATAAGCTGGATATTAAACATGCATGTCTTCTGCTTATCATTCACAATCCCCGGATGCCTTGGAAAGATATCACAAGACACTGAAAACCATGATCGAAGCATATTGCTCTGACAATGAGAAAGACAGGGTGTAGGAAGCCACTTGTCTGTTTGGTAATGGGGGGGGGGGGGGGTTGTAAGGTTGTACAAGAATCTCTTGATGAAGATGTTCTTACCTGTCATGTTTTGAAACAATAGGCGTTTCGGCCACACATAGTGACCTTGTTCACTGTGAAGAGGTCAAGGCCATCATATGACTGGGCTGGTCAGATGACAGGAGACTCAACATGGTGGGGGGTATCTCATGTCCTTGGTCGCTGTTCAGGGATGGATGGGGGTGGTGGATCTGTGTCACATCCTGGATCTTATGCCTGAAGGATTTCTCCTCTCTGCACAATATCCTAGTCTCATTGAGGGAGAAGCGGTAGCCTGTGTTAAATGATGTGTTCACAGACTGCTGAGTTTGGTGGTTCCCATTTGTGTATTCTTTGAACCGAACACCTAGAGTGCGGGTTGTTTCACTGATGTACTGGTGTTGCATTCCCCACATGTCATCGAGTAGACAATCCCACGCCGGTTTCTTTCTCAATTTTGTCCCTAGGGCTTACTAGCAGCGATCGGAGAGCATTGATGGGCTTGTGGTAGGATGGTACACGATGAGATTTAAATACCCTCTGTTGACGTTCTGAAACATCCGGCACGTAAGGAGTGCAGATGGACAGAAGCTGGGGGCCCGAAGGAGTGGATGTGGATGTCTGAAGTAAGTGTTTCCTCTACAATTGAGTTTTGCCCATGGCTTGTGCCCACTTGCTGTCAGCGCTGAATTAACGTGTATGACTTCAGCATCCCTATCAAATGGGTCAGAGACTAACTTGTGAGCCCGTTGCAGAAGGGTCCTCACAAACCGACCTCTTGTGTTCGAGATGGTGGTTTGAATGCCAGTTGAGGTACTGGTCTATGTGTGCTGGTTTGTAATACACCCTGGCCTTGAGGGTCCCTTAATTATTCCGGATGGCGAGGGTGTTCAGGAACGGTAGTTGGCCTTCTGCTTCCTGCTTGAAGGTGAATTGCATGTATGGGTCGATGGTGTTTATGTGGTGAGTGAATTTTTCGATGCAGTGTGAATGGAGAACTTTAAATGTGTCGTCTACATAATGGAGCCACGTCAAAGGGGTTAGATGCGTTGTCCAGGGCTCACTCTTCAAAGTCTTCAACGACCAGGTCCGCTATCACTGGGGATACCACAGAGCCCATAGTTTCACCTTGAATCTGTCGTTAATAAACTCCTTGTGAACACAAAGTAAGCTGTTCGCAAGCAGAAGTCAAGGCCTTTATTACCTGTTGGACTGAGAGTTCACACCTGTTGGCAAACTCAGCATCATCCTCTAAGGTCCTAACAGTGATCATGATAAGCTGTTGTACTGGTAAACAAGGCAGATACGTCATAAGAAAATATCGTTCTTGTTGGTAGAACCTCTACTGTTTCTGGCTTCTTGTCAAAATCCTCCCTATTCTTTATGGCGTGTATGGTGTTGTCAAATAAGGGATGGAGCTCCAATGCGAGGAATTTGGCCAAAATGGCATGTAATTCTTAATCGGCTGGTTGTAGAGCGATAATGGGTTAATTTGAGAATCGGAGGTTGTAACATGTATATGAGGTACCTTTGATCTTTTAGTGTCGAAGGTCATATTGGGGTCATTCGGTGCAGTAGTCTCAGAATGACCTGTAACTCGATAACGGCTGTACATAGAATGAAACAGAGTGACATTTGGAATTGGGGGTAGTGGTCATATGTATATGGGGAACCTTTGATTTTTTTTCATGTCATTTTCAGGCCATTCAATGCACCTTTCTCTAAATGGCATGTAACTCGAAAATACCTTGGGGTAGAGTGAAACGGAGTGAAATTTGGAACTTGGAGGTAGTTGTTGTATGTATGTGGGGTACCTTTGACTTTTTACTGTGCAAGTTCATTTTGGGGTCATTTGGTGCTTGTGTCAAGTGGCTTGTAACTCGAAAAGGATTAGCCGTAGTGCAAAGCGGATGGAAATTTGGGAGTCGGGGGTTGTTGTCATATTGTATGGGGTACCTTTGAGCTTTTATAATCCAGGAGCTGACACTTCTTTATTTATGTTTTCTGGTGCAAAATTTCTGCTGGTATTTCCAGATGTAGACCATCTTGGGACATAAGGATCAGACAGTCTTGCAAGTTGTATCCTGTGCTTTACCGAGAAATTGGCGCTATTTTCCTGGCTCAATATATTTGACTACAATTAAGGGGTAGGGGAAGAATAAACGGGTGTAGCTTCACTATTATTTAGGCCACACCACCAAACTACCACTCAAAATGATCGTATTGACCTTCAGGATTACTTGATATGATATTAAATAATATGCAAATCGTTTAGATACGGCTTGTAAACATCAATGAGTCATCCTCAAATACGAAGGCAATCCCATGTGGTGAACCATAGAGCATCACCATAGGACTATCGTTATTTCCACTATGCATGACAGGACAGGGACAACGAAGAACATGTCAATACCTTATCATCACTTTGCGGACAACAGGCAGCTGAGAATATTATGTGTTTTTTTTTTCTTTTTGTTTGTTTGTTCTATGTGAGAACTAGACACCATGCATAATGGGATAGCTTGACCAGGGTGATTACCTTTTTATAGCATGAATTTGAAGTTAGAGAAAATGACTAAAAGCTAGTATTGAGCATATTAAAATTATGTTTAGGATATGTAATCCAATGTCCTTCAAGTTGCATTCCACATCCTGTGACTAACGCAGCCCCGCGACATTTCAAAGTAAAGCTGCAGCTAGTTCGTCACTTGGAACCTATTAGTCACCAAATGTTGTATAGTATGTGTATAATGAGTATAATTATTTACTTTACGAACATATGTTTTTCACATCTATGCTGCCCTACGCCCGCGAACTGAAAACAGCGTATGGTTAAGCTCGAAACAACCACTATGTGCCAGTTGCCCATTGTCCAAACTAATCGCTCAGCGTATCCCAACATTGCTGTTACAACAAGATTATTGCTATTACAAGGCAAGTACTGTTATCGTACTTTACTCCCCTTTATTAGATCGGCATGCAAATGCAGATCTTTTGTTTTTGCTTTTTTATTCTTTTTATTTTTAGTTTGTTCCGTAACCGGGCTTGTGTACAAGATATCCCTAGATTGGTTTCTCGGGGCGCTTTCAAAATTTTGTGGATGGTAAAGGCCCATGAGAGCAAGAACCCTATTAATTTTGGTGATGATCTGCATTAATTAAAACGTAGTTATTTAGACTAATTAAATGTCAAATTGGCACTATATAGGAAACCGCTGCTCACAGAGTGCAAATAAGCTCAATTTCAAAACCCTGGGGTAGAAAGAGACTACATGTGTTACTTTTGGACCTTATCTGCATTAATTGACCTAATTAATTCAACTAACTAAATATAAAAATGGCTATATCATGAAAATGGCTGCAAGTAGAGTGAAAAGTACAATTTCAGCTCCTTGAGGTTGAAAGAAAGTATATATGTAACATATAGACTTTACATTAATTAACTTAATTAATTAGACTAATTAAGGCTTAAAATCTCGAAAACAGCTGCCCGTAGAGCAAAATAAGCTTAATTTCGACCCCGTGGG